>Ga0207866_1000366_pt1 | contig 68165 bp, 57 predicted proteins | sample HigsolmetaAR203D_FD_184835 | JGI IMG/M metagenome (GOLD analysis project Ga0207866, IMG submission 184835) | Ionic liquid and high solid enriched microbial communities from the Joint BioEnergy Institute, USA - AR20-3-D (SPAdes) (version 2) ...
TTCGCCGGCGCGCTCGGCGTCCGGCTCGGCGGCGCCAACGACTACGGCGGCCGGATCGAGCACCGCCCCCACCTCGGCGACGGCGACCGCCCGCGCGCCGCCGACATCCGCCGCGCGGTACGGCTCGCCCGCGCCGTCGGCGTCGCCGCGACCGCCCTCGCCGCGCTCGCCGCCGCCCGGCCCCGGCGCGCCCGCGCAACGAGGCCCGCCTGACCGCGCCGTGGCCGGTTCGCGGGGATGTGTCATGGTTGTCGCATGACGCGAGGGGCACTGCTGGTCGCCGGGACCACGTCGGACGCGGGCAAGAGCGTGGTCACCGCCGGGATCTGCCGCTGGCTGGCCCGCCGGGGCGTGAAGGTCGCGCCGTTCAAGGCGCAGAACATGTCGCTCAACTCGTACGTGACCCCGGACGGAGCGGAGATCGGCCGGGCCCAGGCGATGCAGGCGGCGGCGTGCGGCCTGGAACCCACCGCCGACATGAACCCGATCCTGCTCAAGCCGGGCGGCGACCGGCGCAGCCAGGTGGTCGTGCTCGGCGAGCCGATCGCCGACGTGGACGCCCTGGAGTACGGCGCGTACCGGGACCGGCTGCGCGAGATCGCGCTCGCCGCGCTGGACCGGCTGCGCGCCGCCTACGACGTGGTGATCTGCGAGGGCGCGGGCAGCCCCGCCGAGATCAACCTGCGTGCGGGCGACATCGCGAACATGGGGCTCGCCCGGGCCGCCCGGCTGCCGGTGATCGTGGTCGGCGACATCGACCGGGGCGGGGTCTTCGCCTCCCTGTACGGCACGCTCGCCCTGCTCGAGCCCGCCGACCAGGCGCTCGTCGCCGGATTCGTGATCAATAAGTTCCGCGGCGCGCCCGAGCTGCTCGCCCCCGGCCTCGACATGCTGCGCGACCTCACCGGCCGCCCGGTGTACGGCGTGCTGCCCTGGCGCGACGGCCTGTGGCTCGACGCCGAGGACTCCCTCGCGCTCGCCGCCGACCCGCCCGCCGCGGGCGGCGGCGGCAACCGGGGCACGCTGCGGGTCGCCGTGGTGCGGCTGCCCCGGATCTCCAACTTCACCGACGCCGACGCGCTCGCCGCCGAGCCCGGGGTGCTCGTCCGGTTCGTCACCTCGCCGTGGGAGGCCGAGGACGCCGACCTGCTCGTGCTGCCGGGCACCCGGGCGACCGTGGCCGACCTTGCCTGGCTGCGCCGTACCGGCCTCGCCGAGACCGTGACGGCCCGGGCGCGGGCGGGGCGGCCGGTGCTCGGCATCTGCGGCGGCTACCAGATGCTCGCCCGCACCATCCGCGACGAGGTCGAGTCGCGCGCCGGGCACGTGGACGGCCTCGGGCTGCTGCCCGCCACGGTGGAGTTCCGCCCGGCCAAGACGCTCGGCCGCCCGGGCGGCGAGGGCTACGGCCACCCGGTGACCGGGTACGCGATCCACCACGGCGTGGTGACGCCGGCCGGCGGCGAGCCGTTCCCGGGCGGCTGCCGGTCCGGCGCGGTGTGGGGCACCGCTTGGCACGGGCTGCTGGAGAACGACGGCTTCCGCCGGGCGTTCCTCGCCGACGTCGCCGCCGCGGCCGGCCGGGACTTCGCGCCCGCGCCGGACACCTCGTTCGCGGCGCTGCGCGAGCGCCGCCTCGATCTGCTCGGCGACCTCGTCGAGCACCACCTGGACACCGCGGCCCTGCTGCGGCTGCTGGAGAATGGGGTGGACGACGGGCTCCCGGTCCTGCCGCCCGGAGGGGTGTGACGAAGATGCGGATGCTGCTGACGGTCGCCTTCGTGCTCGCCGTGCTGGCCGCGGTCGGCTTCGGCGTGGCCTGGCTCACCAGCACGGTGCAGGAGCGGCGCCGGGCGCGGGAGGAGGACCCCAAGGAGATCCTCAAGCGCCGGTACGCCGCGGGCGAGATCGACGAGGACGAGTACCTGCGGCGGATGTCCGGCCTGTCGCAGGACTGGTGAGGCCTTAGTACTTCACCTCGAACCAGACCGCGCGCCCCGCGGGGTGGTCCGTCACGCCCCACGCGCGGGCGAGCACGTCGACGAGGAACAGGCCGCGCCCGCTCTCGCCCTCCTCGTCCTCCGCGTCGCTCTCGATGTGGGGCGTGCCCTCCGCTCCGGCGTCGATCACGGTGACGTGGACGACGCCGCGCCGGGCGGTGGCGACCACGGTCACCGTGCCCGTGTGGCGGGAGTCGGAGTGCCGTACCGCGTTGGTGACGAGTTCGGAGGCGAGCAGCAGCACGTCATCGAGGGCCGGGTGGTCCTCGCCGAGCCGTTCGCGCAGCCAGGCCCGGGCGCGGGGCACCGACGCCTCGATGGCCGGAAGCTCGATCGTGCCGAGCAGACCGTCGGGGGCCATCAGGCATCACGCCCTATGGCCGGACGTCCCATGACCGGTGCGCGCCCCGCGGGGCGTCGCACGGCGGGGGATCTCGTGGCAGGACATGGCACGGGCGCCCTCGATTCCCTCGGTGTGAAGTGTCCCACTCACGGCTACGTGCGGACGAAACGGGAAGTTCGAGGGTATCGGGTCGTTCTCGGGCACCCACCACCGGGTTACCGGTCAGCGGAACGCTCTTTTTCGGACGTCCGAAATTCGCCGCCGCGGCCGGGGCCGCGCCACGGCCGGGCGGCGGCTCCGGCCGGTGCTCAGCGGCTCCGGCCGGAGCACGTGATCACGGGATGAGCAGGAGCTTGCCGGTGGTACGGCGGGCCTCGAGGTCGTCGTGCGCCTGCCGGGCCTCGGCGAGCGGGTAGCGGCGGAACACGTTCACCCGGATCCGGCCCTCGGCGAGCCAGCCGAACACCATCTCGGCCCGGGACAGCAGCTCCTCGCGGGTGAGGATGTAGTGGTGCAGGCTCGGCCGGGTGAGGAAGAGCGAGCCGAGCGGGTTGAGCCGCTGCGGGTCGAACGGCGGCACCGGGCCGCTCGCCGCGCCGTACAGGGCGAGCACGCCCCGCGGCCGCAGCGAGGCGAGGCTGCCCTCGAACGTGGCCGCCCCCACCCCGTCGTACACCACGTGCACCCCGGCGCCGGTGATCTCCTTCACCGTCTCGGCGAAGCCGTCGTACCGCAGCACGTGGTCGGCCCCGGCCTCGCGGGCGATCTTCTCCTTCTCCGCGGTGGACACGGTGGCGATCACCCGGGCCCCGAGCAGCTTGGCGACCTGGATGAGCAGCTGGCCCATGCCGCCCGCGCCCGCGTGCACGAGCACGTCGTCGCCCGGCTTGATCTCGTAGGTGGAGTGGGTGAGGTACTGCGCGGTGAGGCCCTGCAGCATCACCGAGGCCGCGGCCTCCGGGGAGATCGCGTCCGGGATGGGGATCAGCCGGTCGGCGCGGATCACCGCGCGCTCGGCGTAGCCGCCCGGGATGTTCACCCAGCCCACCCTGTCGCCGACGGAGACGCCGGTGACGTCCGGGCCGACCGCGGCCACGGTGCCCGCCCCCTCCGAGCCGGGCGTGAACGGCAGCGGAAGCTGGTAGCGGCCCATGCGGTGGTAGACGTCGATGAAGTTGACCCCGCTCGCGGCGACGTCGATGAGGACCTCGCCCGGGCCCGGCACCGGGTCGGGGACCTCGGTGTACTCCAGCGCCGAGGAGTCACCGGGGGTGGACACGACGATGGCGCGCATGCTGTTGCCGCTCCTTCACCTCAGACTGCACAAAACGTCAACGCGAACATCGTGCCCCGCCGCGGAGCGCGGCCATCCTCCACCCCCGTGCCCGGATCCGGTCACGGCGCGGGCCGAGGCCGCCCGCCGCCGGGGCGGCCTCGAGCACCGCGTGCGTTGTTCCGCAGGTCAGCGCCCGCCGGTACGGCCGGCCGCGGCCGTGGCCGCCGCGCCCGTGGCCCCTGTGCCGCCGGCCTCGGCGCGCGGGGCGACCAGCACGGGCCGGTCGACGAGCCGCACCGAGGCCCGGGTGCCGGGCACGAACCGGGCCACGTCGTGGCCGGGCACGTCGGACAGCACCTCCACGCCGTCGCCGAGCTGCAGGCGCAGCCGTACCGACGCGCCGCGGAACGAGGAGTCCGCGATCAGCGCCGGGCCGTCCGCCTCCGGGGTGACGAGCACCGCCTCGGGCCGTACGAGCACGTCCACCTCGGGCGAGTCCGGGACCGGCCCGTCGACCGGGAGCGTCTGGCCGATCACCGTGACCGCAGGCCGGTCGCCCGCGGTGGAGACCACGCCGGGCAGGCGGTTCATGGTGCCGACGAACTCGGCGACGAACGCGGTCGCGGGCCGCGAGTACAGCTCGGCCGGGGCGGCGCACTGCTCGATGCGCCCGGCGCGCATCACCGCGACCCGGTCGGCGATCGATAGCGCCTCCTCCTGGTCGTGCGTGACGAAGATCGTCGTGATGTTGAGGGAGAGCTGCAGCCTGCGGATCTCCTCGCGGAGCTGGACGCGCACCTTGGCGTCGAGCGCCGACAGCGGCTCGTCGAGCAGCAGCACCCGGGGCTCGAGCGCGAGCGCCCGGGCGAGCGCGACCCGCTGCTGCTGGCCGCCGGAGAGCTGGTGCGGGTAGCGGTCGCCGTGCTCGGGCAGCCCGACGAGCGCGAGCAGCTCCTCGGCGCGGGCCCGGCGCTTGGCCGCGGGCACCTTGCGCACCCGCAGCCCGAACGCCACGTTGTCGCGCGCGTTGAGGTTGGGGAACAGGCTGTAGGACTGGAACACCATGCCCGCGTCGCGCCGGTTCGCGGGCACCCGGGTGATGTCCTCGCCGTCGATCAGCACCGCCCCGGCGTCGGGCTGCTCGAAGCCCGCGAGGACGCGCAGCGCGGTCGTCTTGCCGCACCCGGACGGGCCGAGCAGGGCGACCAGCTCGCCCGGCTCGATGACGAGGTCGAGACCGTCGAGGGCGACGGTGCCGCCGAAGACACGGCGCAGCCCCTTGAACTCGACACGGGCCCCGGTCGTCATGACGCACTCCCCTTCCTGACCCCCGCGCTCGACACCGCGAGCAGCAGGGCCCACGTGAGCAGCAGGCTGAACACCGACACCGCGACCGACACCTGGGCCTGCGACCCGGAGATCATCACGATCCACACCGGGAACGGCACGTAGCCCAGCAACCGTGCCACCGTGTACTCGCCGAGCACGAGCGCGAGGGTGAGGAACGACGCGCCCGCCAGCCCGGACCGGATGTTCGGCACGATCACCGAGAGCATCACCCGCGGCCAGGACGCGCCGCAGTTGCGCGCCGCCTCCACCAGGGTGCGCACGTCGATCGCGGTGAGCGCGGAGTCGAGCGACCGGTAGGCGAACGGCAGCGCGAGCACCACGTACGCGAGCACGAGGATCAGCGGGAACCGCTGGTCCTGGATGGTGATGATCGTCTGGTAGAAGGGCGTGGGCGCGAGCACGTCCTGTGCCCACGGCAGCAGGGATGAGATCCCGGCGGTGAACGAGATCGGCGGCACCACCATCGGCAGCGTGCACAGCACCTCGAGCACCGGCTTGAGCCGCGGCGCGGCGAGCCGTACCGCGAGCATCGCGGGCAGCAGCAACAGCAGCACGAGCACGATCGTGGCGGCGGCGAGCCCGAGCGAGAGCGACAGGCTGGAGACGAACCCCTCCACGGTAAAGATCCGCGTGTAGGCGTCGAGGGTGAACCCGACGTTCGGGACGTTCACCGTGAAGACGAACGCCGTCGCCATCGGCACGAGGAAGTACAGCGCGGCGATCAGCAGCACGACGCCGCGCCAGACCCGCACGGTGCGCGGGCGCCCGAGCCCGCCCGGATGCTTGGCGGGCGCGGTGTCGCTGAGGACGGCCGGGGCCGGGGTCAACGTAGCCATCGGGCACTCCTCCGTTGCAGCGGGAGGTAGACGGCCATGACGAGACCGGCCACCAGGATCATGTCGAGGCTGAGCGCGAGCGCCACGTTCTGGTGCCCGACGAGCACCTGGCCGGAGAGCGCATCCCCGATCATCAGGGTCACCAGCGGCACCGTGGCGCCCACCATCGCCGCCGCGGTGGCGTACGCCGCGAACGCCCCGCCGAACAGCAGCACCACGCCGCCGAGCAGCGACGGGGCGAGCACCGGGATGCCGACGTGCCGCCAGAACTGCCACGGGGTGGCGCCGCAGTTGAGCGCGGCCTCGCGCCACTGCGGCCGCAGCCCGTCGAGCGCGGGCGTCATCACCAGCACCATGAGCGGCACGGAGAAGTACAGGTAGACCAGGGCGAGGCCCCAGAAGTTGTACAGGCTCCAGCCGAACCGGTCGAGCCCGAACGTGGTGGTGACGACGCCGGCGTTGCCGAGCGTGGCGATCCACAGGAACGCGAGCGGCACCCCGCCGAAGTTCGCGAGCACCCCGGAGGCGGTGAGCACGCTCTCCCGCAGCCACCGGGAGCGCGAGGTCACCACCGCCTGCGCGAGGAACGTCCCGAGCACGGCCCCGGCGACCGCGACCACCGCCGACAGCCGGACGCTGCCGAGCAGCGCGATGAGGTAGCCGCCCTGCAGCGACCGCTCCATGTTGTCGAGGCTCGGCCTGCCGTCGACGGTGAACGCGCCGATGACGATCATGACCGCGGGGCCGCCGAACACGACGGCGTAGAAGACCAGCAGCGGAAGCGCGGCGAGCCAGCCCACCGACCGGGCGCGGGCGAGAAGCCCGCGCCCGGTACGGGCGGGCCGGCCGCCGGTCGACGGGCCCGTCATCCGCTGACGGCCGCGGACCAGCCGGAGGCGACGACCTCCTGCGCCTTCTTGACCTGCTCCTCGGTCGGGAAGCTCGGGGTTCCCTCGACCTTGGGCAGCCTCTCAAGCAGCGCCGGGTCCACGGTCTTGTCGGCCTCCATCGCGGGCAGCAGCGCCGGCCGCGCGAACCCCTTCAGATAGAGGTTCTGGCCCTCGGGGCTGTAGAGGAACTCCATCCACAGCCGGGCCGCGGCCGGGTGCGGGGCGTCCTTGTTGATCGCCTGCGCGTAGTAGGAGGCGTACTTGCCGTCCTCGGGGATCACGACCTGCCAGTCGAGGCCCTTGTCCTTGAAGTCCTCGGTGTACTGGGCGTTGACGTAGTCCCAGTCGATGCTGATCGGGGTCTCGCCCTTCTCCACGGTCGCCGTGGTGGTCTCGACCGGGTTGAAGTTGCCGACCTCCTTCAGCTTCTTGAAGAAGTCGAGGCCGGGCTGGATGTCGTCGAACGAGCCGCCGTTGGCGAGCGCGGCGGCGAACACGCCGGCGAACGCCGAGCCGGCCTTGGTCGGGTTGCCGTTGAGCGCGACCTTGCCCTTGTACTCGGGCTTGAGCAGGTCGGCGAAGGTCTTCGGGCAGGTGCCCACGGCCTTGGCGTCACAGCCGATCGAGATGTAGCCGCCGTAGTCGTTGTACCAGAGGCCGTTCGGGTCCTTCATGGTGTCGGGGAGCTTGTCCCAGGAGGCCACCTTGTAGGGGGCGAACAGGCCCTCGGCCGCGCCGCTGAGCGCGAAGGTCTGGCCGAGGTCGAGCACGTCGGGCGCCCGGTCCTGGCCCTTCCGCGACTTGACCGCCGCGATCTCGTCGGAGCTCGACCCGTCCGGGTTCTCCTCGTTGATCTGGATGCCGTACTTGGCCTTGAAGGTGCTGATGATCTCGCCGTAGTTGGCCCAGTCGTGCGGCAGCGCGATGACGTTGAGCTGCCCCTCCTTCTTCGCCTCGGCGATGAGGGCGTCCATGCCGCCCAGGTCGGCGGCGGAGGTGGCGGTGGCGGCCTTGGACGCGCCGGCACCCCCCGCCTGCTCGGTGGGGGCGGAGCCGCAGGCCGCGGTGAACGAGACGGCCACGGTCAGGGCAGCGGCCAGCCCAGCAAAACGGGTTTTCCTGGAGAAACGAGACGAAAGCACGCAGAACTCCAAACCCTCAATTTACGCAGAAGAGGCACCGGTGCGCTGAACGTAAGCGAATGCGTGAAGCCATGCCAGATCAAGTACGTCGCACAACGGTTGCGGTTCTGTGAACGGCCGACGAGCACCTCGGGGCATCCGGGGGAAGCGTCCCGCGATGGGGTGTGCCGGGCGATGTCGACCTGCGGCCGGGGGCGGGACGTCCGGTGCGCGCCGGGAGGGCCATCGGCCCGCGTCGCCGGAGCCTCATAACCAGATTACGCGTAGTCGTCAAGTGACTCTGCGGTGGGGTATGCGTCACGGCCCGGCGTGGCGCGACTTGCGTTCATGCTGCTTGGAACATATGTTCGAAGTACCGCCGACGCCCGTCTTCCCCCGGGTGGCTTCGTACCGACGGCCACAGGGAGACGAACCGCCTTGAGCAGACTCTACGGTGACCCCATCGAGGTGTGGACCCGCGACGGCAGCCCCGTCCGCTTCGTCTGGCGCGGCCGTCTCTACACCGTCCGGCAGGTGCTCGAACACTGGGTGGTGGCCCGCGAGTGGTGGAAGACCTCGGACACCGACCCCGGTGAGCGCAGGTTCTGGCGGGTAGAGGCAAGTCCCGGCGGCACGACCGGAACCTACGAGCTGCGCTACGACACCTCCGGCGACCGCTGGCTGCTGCTGAGGGCGTGGGACTGATGGTCACGACACCGGACACCGCCGCGCCGGGCGCCTCCGCGTTCGCCGAGGCGCTGCCCGGCCCGTTCCCGCACCTGCACGTCGCCTCGGCCTACTCGCTGCGGTACGGCACCGCGTTCCCGGCCGAGCTGGTGCGCCGGGCCGCCGAGCACGGCGCCGACATGCTCGCGCTCACCGACCGCGACGGCCTCTACGGCGCGATCAAGCACGTCGCGGCGTGCCACGAGGCCGGCATCGGGCCGATCGCCGGCGCCGACCTCGCCCTCGCCGGCGACCGGGAGGACCGCGTGGTCGTGCTCGCCCGGAGCGAGGGCTGGCCGCGGTTGTGCCGCCTGGTCACGGCCGCGCACCACTTCGGCGAGCGCGGCGAGCCGCGGGTGACCCCGGAGCTGGTCGGCGAGCACGCGCCGGGCCTGTTCGTGCTGCTCGGCCCGGGCTCCGACGTCGGCCGGGCGGTCGCCCTCCGCCGCGACCAGGAGGCCCGCGCGCTGCTCGACCGGTGGCGTGCCGTCGCCGGCGACGCGGTGGTGATCGAGCTGGTGGACCGGTACGGCCCGCGCGAGGCGAGCAACGCCACCCGCATGCTCGCCCTCGCCGAGGCGACCGGCGTGCCCGCCGTGCTCACCAACGCGGTGCGCTTCCTCGACCCGGCCGACCACCGGATCGGCCACGTGCTCGACTCGGCCCGCCACCTGCTCCCGCTGCACTCGCGGCATCTGGAACGGTCCACATCGCACGCGTACCTGAAGACCGGCGCCGAGATGGCCCTGGTGGCCCGCCGCGTCTGCGGCGGCGACGCCGAGCGCATGGCGCGGCTGTTCGCCGTCACCCGCCGGATCGCGCGCCGCTGCGTGCTTGACCCGGCGGAGGTCCTCGGGCTGCGCGCCGACCCGCCCCGGCTGCACCTGCCCGAGGTCGGCTCCGACCCGGTCCCGCTGCTGCGCCGCCGCTGCGCAGACGGCCTGCGGGAACGCGGTCTGGAACGGTCCAAGCAGGCGCGGCGCAGGCTCGCCGAGGAGCTCGACGTGATCGAGCGCAAGGGCCTGTCGGGCTACTTCATCGCGGTCGCCGGCATCACCGACATGATCCGCGGCATGGGCGTGCGCTGCGCGATCCGCGGCTCCGGCGCGGGCGGCCTCGTCACCTACCTGCTGCGCATCGGCGAGGTGAACCCGCTCGAGCACGGCCTGCTCATGGAGCGCTTCCTCGCCGAGAGCCGGGTCGGCCTGCCCGACATCGACATCGACGTGGAGTCGGCCCGCCGCCTCGACTGCTACCGGGCGATCCGCGACCGGTACGGCGAGGCCCGCGTGGCCTGCGTGTCGATGATGGAGACCTACCGGGCGCGCAGCGCGATCCGCGACGTGGGCATGGCGCTCGGCCTGCCCCCGCACGAGGTCGACGTGATCGCCAAGGCGTTCCCGCACATCCGGGCCCGGCAGATCCGCGCCGCCCTGTCCGACCTGCCGGAGCTGCGGCAGAGCGGCCTGGGCGACCGGGTGCTGGAGACCGTGTTCCACCTCGCCGAGCGGCTCGACGGCCTGCCCCGGCACATCGCCCTGCACCCGTGCGGCGTGCTCGTCGGCAACGCGGGCCTGCGCGACCGCACCCCGGTCGAGCGCAGCCTGCTCGGCTTCCCGATGAGCCAGTTCGACAAGGACGACGTGGAGGAGGCCGGGCTGCTCAAGCTCGACGTGCTCGGCGTGCGCATGCAGTCCGCGCTGGCGTACGCGGTGGCCGAGATCGAGCGGGTGGACGGCGAGCGCGTCGACCTCGACGCGATCCCGCACGACGACGCGGCCACCTACGAGATGATCCGCGAGGCCCGCACGATCGGCTGCTTCCAGATCGAGTCGCCCGGGCAGCGCGAGCTCGTCGCCAAGCTCGAGCCGCGCACCCTGCACGACCTGATCGTGGACATCTCGCTGTTCCGCCCCGGCCCGGTCAACTCCGACATGGTCACGCCGTACCTGGAGACCCGGCACGGCTGGCGGCCGCCCCGCTACCCGCACCCGAGCCTGCGCCCGGTGCTCGAGGAGACCGGCGGCGTGGTGGTCTTCCACGAGCAGGTCCTGAGGATCATCGACGTCATGACGGGCAAGGGCCTGTCCGAGGCCGAGCGGGTACGGCGCGGCCTGTCCGACCCGGAGAGCCGGGCGCGCATGCGCGAGTGGTTCTTCGCCAACCTCCGCCCGGAGTACACCCGGGAGGAGGCCGAGGAGGCGTGGCGGGTGCTCGACGCGTTCGGCGCGTTCGGGTTCTGCAAGGCGCACGCCGCGGCGTTCGCGCTCCCCACCTACCAGTCCGCCTGGCTGAAGCGGCACCACACCGCGGCGTTCCTCGCCGGGGTGCTCACCCACGAGCCGGGCATGTACCCGCCCCGGGTGATCCTCGACGAGGCCCGCCGCTGCGGGGTGGCGGTGCTGCCGCTCGACGTCAACCGCTCCGACCGCACCTGGCGGGTGGAGCGGGTGCCCGCCCCGGCCGGGTACGGCGTGCCGCAGCCGGGCGGCCGGGCGCCGCTGTCCCGCCCCGGGTACGGCCTGCGGGTGCCGCTGTCCGCGGTGAAGGGGATCAGCGAGGCCGAGATCGACCGCATCCTCGCCGGCCGGCCGTACACCTCGCTCGCCGACTTCTGGGAGCGGGCCCGCCCGTCCCGCCCGGTCGCCGAGCGCATCGTCGAGGTAGGCGGGTTCGACGCGCTGCACGGCCTGCGCCCCGGCGGGCCCCGCTGGCGGCCCGGGCACCTCACCCGGCGGGACCTGATCGCCCAGGTGGGGGCGCTGGAGCGGGCCTCGTCGGGGGTGGGGGAGAGCCAGCTCGCGATGGGCTTCACCGAGCGGGTGCCGCCCGGCGAGCTGCCGGAGATGACCGAGGCCGAGGTGGTCGAGGCCGAGCTGGAGATCCTCGGCCTCGACGTGAGCCGCCACGTGATCGCCTTCTACGACGAGCTGCTCGACGCGCTCGGCGTGACCCGCGCCCGCGACCTGCTGCGCTGCCGCAACGGCGCGGAGATCCTGGTCGCCGGGGTGAAGGTGGCCACCCAGACGCCCGCGGTCCGGTCCGGGCAGCGGGTCATCTTCACCACCCTGGAGGACTCCACCGGGCCGGTCGACCTGACGTTCTTCGAGTCGGTGCAGGGCCGCTGCGCGGCCACCGTGTTCGGCTCCTGGCTGCTCGCGGCGCGCGGGGTGGTGCGGCGCACCGGGGCCCGGGCGGTGTCGGTGCGCGCGATCGACTGCTGGAACCTCGCCGACCTCGACCAGGCCCGGCGCGAGGGCGGCATGGACGCGGTGCGGGCGCTGATGCGCGCCTCCCGCCCGGCCGGGTCCGCCGGGGTCGGCGGCACCCCGATCGCGTACCCCAACGGCTACCGGCTCTCCCCGTACGCCGACGTCGGCCCCCCGCCCGGCCTCACCCGGCCGCCGCGCCGGATGTGGCACGCCAGCGGGGGCAGCTCGGGCCCCACGGTCCGGCCCGGAGGCGTGAGGTGATCGTCACTCCGGAGATTCCCGATTCGTTACCTCTGACGGGGATGCATCCGATGTAATGCCACTAGCAGTGAGCATGACCGAAAACGGGATGGGGGCGGTGTGACGGGCCACCCGACGGGCCGCGCATGCGGCGGCTCCAGGCGAGGGCATGCCGGCGCCGGAGGGCGGCGGGCGCTGCGGCGGGGCGCCGCGGCCGTGCTCGTCACGCTCACCGCGCTGCTCGCGGCCTGCTCGCCCGACGAGGGCCCGGACCGCGACCGCACCGCGGCCACGCCCGGCGCGACCCCGCCCGCCACCACCGTGGAGACCGCGGACAAGCTGCTGCGCCGCTACCTGGCGGCCATGCGCGACCCCTCGTCCGAGACGCTCGCGAAGCTGGAGGGCGGCGCCGCCCGGGCGGTGCACGACGCCGAGCTGCGGTTCACCGAGTCGTCGGTCCCGCGGCTCGCCGCCGAGTTCGCCATCCCCCGGCTCACCGGGTACCCGAAGTGGTTCGCGGCCGGGGCGGTACGGCCCGGCATGACCGGCGAGGTGGCGCTGTTCGTGAAGAGCCGGAAGGGCGCGGCCTGGCGGGTCCACCACCTCGCCTATCTCACCCACCCCATGCCCGAGCTCGCCCGGGACGCCGAGGGGTACGTCACCGCGGCCGAGCCCGGCGACCTGGCCGAGCGCCAGGCGAAGACGTTCGCCCGCGAGCTGGGGACGTCCGCCGCTGCCGAGGCCGACGAGGAGGAGGCGGCCACGGCGGGCGGGGGCGACCCCGAGACCGCGCTGCGGGCCACGCTGCGGCGGCACGCGCGGCTGTTCACCGGCTACGCGTGGACCGTCCGGCACCAGGCCGCCTCGCAGGGCCGCTCCTACGCGCTGCGCACCGCGGACGGCGGCTCGGTGGTGTGGTACGTGCTCGCCTACTCGTTCACCGCGACCAACAGCGGCGGCCGGTTCGAGATCACCCTCGCCGACGAGGCGGCGCGCCTGCTCAAGGGCTCCACGGTGCGCCGCGCGTTGAGCTGGGAGGCCCGCTACCAGAGCGTCGCGCACGCCCAGGCCGACGGCACCGCGCGGGTGCTCGGCATCGCCCTTCCCGGCTGGACCGCCATCCGCGGCGACTGACCTTCCGTTCCGGGACCGACTGACCTTCCGTTCCGGGGAGGCTCCCTCGGGACGCGAATGACCGGGGCGGGCCTCAGCCGCCGGCCACCGGGCTGCCGCCGTTGCCCGGCACGGTGCTCGGCGGCGCGACCGGCGCGGCGAGCGGGGAGGCCGCGATCCGGGCGACCGGGCGCCGCCGCGGGGCGGCGCCGGCGCGGGTGACCTCGCGGACCGTGGCCGCGCAGAGCGCCGCGGCGAGCGCGGTCACCACCACCGCGGCCGGGCCGAGGCCGGTGAGCCCGTCCTCGTCCGCGACCAGCGAGACCGCCACCGTGGCGAGGGCGGCGAGCCAGCTCAGCCACCAGGCGGCGATGAGCGCCGGACGGCGCCGCCGCCGACCGGCCGGGGGATCGGCCTCCCGCCAGGCGGCGTGCAGCGCGAACGGCGGCGCGACCAGGTTGACGACCGGGATCAGCCAGGCCCGCAGCGCCCCCGGGCGCACCTGGCCCAGCCAGCGCAGGTAGGCCACGGCCGCGGCGGCCCAGGCGACCGGTACGGCGAGCACCAGCAGCGCGAAGGCCGTCAGCTCACCGGTGATCTCCTCGGCGCCGGGTGCCCGCGGGTCGCCGCCGATCGCCGCGATCCGGGTGGCGAGCGGCCCGCCCCGCGTCTCCTCGAAGACCACCAGCGCGGCCATCGCCAGCACGAGGACGGCGAGGGCGAGATACACGCGCACCGCGTACCGGCCCGCGGACGTCCGGTCGGCGTAACGGCCGGGGAACCAGGCGGCCAGCCGGGCGGAGAGCCCGGTGGACGACCCTGTGGCGGACCCAGTGGAGGACAGGATGGCGCGCAAGGATTCCTCCCCCCGGCATGCGCTGATGGGTCGGTGCGCGGCGATCGGGTGCGCCGCTGCCAGACATGTATCCCACGCGCCGCGCCGCTAATCCCCCCGACACGCCGGGCGTTCCGCCGGGCCGTACCGCCCGTTCCGGGCAGGTCAGGACACGATGCCCGACTCCCAGGCCCAGGCGGCGATCTCGACCCGGTTCCGCGCGCCGAGCTTCGCCTGGATGCTGCCGAGGTGCGTCTTGACCGTGGAGAGCGAGACGAACAGCTCGGCGGCGACCTCCTGGTTGGTACGGCCGCGCGCGACCAGCCGCACCACGTCGAGCTCCCGTTCGGTGAGCGGCTCGCGCGGCCGCCGCGCCTGCGGCGTGGGCCGGGCGAGGTGCTTGAGCAGCCGCACGGTCACCGAGGGGGAGACGAGCGAGTCGCCGACGGCGGCCGCGCGCACCGCCTCGATCAGCAGCGTCGGGCCGCTGTCCTTGAGCAGGAAGCCGCACGCGCCCGCGCGCAGCGCGCCGTACACGTACTCGTCGAGGTCGAAGGTGGTGACGATCACCACGCGCATCGGGTCGGGCACGCCGGGGCCGGCGAGCAGCCGGGTGGCCTCGAGCCCGTCGAGCCGGGGCATGCGGATGTCGAGCAGGCACACGTCCGGACGCAGCCTGCGGGCCTGTTCCACCGCCTCCACCCCGTCGGCGACGGCGGCCACGACCTCGATGTCCGGCTGGGCGTCGAGGATCATCTGGAAGCCCGTCCGCACCAGCTGCTGATCGTCCGCGATGAGCACCCTCACGCGAGGCATTCTGCCACTCGTCAAAGCAAGGCCGACGTACCGGTCAAGAACCGGGAAAGCCGCCGGTGTGTCAGCGTTCGGGGTCGAGCGGGCAGGCCCCGTGCGGCGCGGTGCTCGACGGGGAGTCGCCGAACAGCTCGGGGTAGGCGTGCACGAGGTGGTCGGCGACCGCCCGGCCCGCCTCCGCCGCGTCGCCCGCCTTGATCGCCTCGAAGATGCGGCGGTGGTCGCGGCGCAGGATCGTGGTGTCGCCGAGCCGTACGATCGCGTCCACCGCGTACCGGCGGACCGAGTCGCGCAGGGCCTGCATCACCGCGACGAGCAGGCGGTTGCCGGAGGCCTGGACGATCGCCAGGTGGAAGGCGGTGTCGTCCTCCACGAACTCCTCGGGCGGCAGGCCGGGGCGGTCCATGCGCTCCAGCGCCCGCTCCATCGCCTCCAGCTCGGCGGCGTGCCGGTCGGCGTGCCGGGCAGCGTGCTCGGCCGACCAGCGCTCCACCATGAGCCGGGTGTCGATGATGTCGCGCATGGTCAGGCTCGACAGCCGCAGGTGGAGGCGGAGCAGGTCGGTGAGCGCGTCGCCGGGGCGCGCGGTGAGCACCGCGCCCGCGTCCGGGCCGCGCCCCACGGCCGAGGAGACCACGCCCAGCGACTCCAGCACCCGCATCGCCTCCCGCACCGAGGCGCGGCTCACCTGGAGCTGCTCGGCGAGCCGGCGTTCACCGGGCAGCCGGTCGCCGGGCGCGAGCCCGTCGGCCTCGATGCGCTCCTCGATCTGGGCGAGCACCTCTTCGAAGGTGCGGGTGCGCCGGACCGGTCGCCACCCGTCCTCGCTCACGCGGACTCTCCTTCGGGTGAAAGCCTTGACCTCGGGGGTATGGTCTGACCATATTGTGGTCTGACCACATGAGGAAAGGCTACCCCGTGCGCGTCGCCCTTTTCATCACCTGCGTGAACGACACGCTCTTCCCGGAGACCGGTAAGGCGGTCGTCACCCTGCTGCGCCGGCTCGGCTGTGAGGTCGAGTTCCCCCGGGAGCAGACCTGCTGCGGGCAGATGCACCTCAACACCGGCTATCCCCGGGAGAGCCTGCGGCTGGCCCGGCACTTCGTCGACGTCTTCTCCGGGTACGACGCCGTCGTGACGCCCTCGGGCTCGTGCGCGGCGATGGTGCGCGAGCAGTACCCGAAGCTCGCCCACAACCCGCACTTCGCGGCCGCCCCGGCCGGGGCGCGGCGGCTCGTCCCGACCCGGGCGGGCCGGGAGTTCGCCGCCGCCGTGGACGAGGTGACGCCCCGGGTGTACGACCTGTCCGAGTTCCTCATCGACGTGCTCGAGGTCGAGGACGTGGGGGCGTACTTCCCGCACCGGGTGACCTACCACCCCACCTGCCACTCGCTGCGCGGGCTGCGGCTGGGGGACCGGCCGCTCCGGCTGCTGCGCGCGGTCCGCGGGCTCGAGCTCGTCGACCTGCCCGGCGCGGAGGAGTGCTGCGGCTTCGGCGGCACCTTCGCGGTGAAGAACCCGGCGATGTCCGCGGCGATGGGCACCGACAAGGTGCGCAACGTGCTCGACACCGGCGCGGAGGTGCTGTGCGCCGCCGACAACTCCTGCCTGATGCACATCGGCGGCACGCTCCGGCGGCAGCGCGGCGGGGTGCGGGTGATGCACCTCGCCGAGATCCTCGCCCGGACCGAGGGGAGGGCCTGATGGGCGGATCGGGGACGTCTTCGGCGCGAGGCCACGTCGTCGACCTCGGCATGCCGACGTTCCCGCGCGGCGCGGCGCGGGCGGCCGCCGACTCCCAGCTCCGCTTCAACCTGCGCAAGGCGACGCACACGATCCGGGGCAAGCGCGCGAACGTCGTCGCCGAGCTGCCCGACTGGCTGGAGCTGCGCGCCGCGGGCAAGGCGATCAAGGACCACACGCTGCGCAACCTCGACCGCTACCTGATCCAGCTCGAGCGGGCGGTCACCGAGGCCGGCGGCCACGTGCACTGGGCCGCGGACGCGGACGAGGCGAACCGCATCGTCACCGACCTGGTGAAGGCGACCGGCGAGACCTCGGTGGTGAAGGTCAAGTCGATGGCCACCCAGGAGATCGGGCTCAACGAGGCGCTGCACGAGGCGGGCATCACCGCGTACGAGACCGACCTCGCCGAGCTCATCGTCCAGCTCGGCGACGACCGGCCCTCGCACATCCTCGTCCCGGCGATCCACCGCAACCGCGCCGAGATCCGCGAGATCTTCCTCGACCACATGGGGGAGTGGGGCCGGCCCGCGCCCGAGGACCTCGGCGACGATCCGCGCGCCCTCGCCGAGGCGGCCCGGCTGCACCTGCGCGAGCGCTTCCTCACCACCAAGGTGGCGATCTCCGGGGCGAACTTCATGGTCGCCGAGACCGGCACCCTGGTCGTGCTCGAGTCCGAGGGCAACGGGCGGATGTGCCTCACCCTGCCGGAGACGCTGATCAGCGTCGTCGGCATCGAGAAGGTCGTGCCGACCTGGCGGGACCTGGAGGTGTTCCTCCAGCTGCTGCCGCGGTCCTCGACCGGGGAGCGGATGAACCCCTACACCTCCACCTGGACCGGGGTCACCCCCGGCGACGGGCCGCGCGAGTTCCACCTCGTGCTGCTCGACAACGGCCGCACCGACGTGCTCGCCGACGAGGTGGGCCGCCAGGCGCTGCGCTGCATCCGCTGCTCGGCCTGTCTCAACGTGTGCCCGGTGTACGAGCGGGCGGGCGGCCACGCGTACGGCTCGGTCTACCCCGGGCCGATCGGCGCGATCCTCACCCCGCAGCTGCGCGGCATGGACACGCCGCTCGACGCCTCGCTGCCGTACGCCTCCTCGCTCTGCGGCGCCTGCTACGACGTGTGCCCGGTGGCGATCGACATCCCCACGGTCCTCGTCCACCTGCGGGCCCGCGCGCCGCACGAACCCGCCGAGCGGGCCGTGATGCGGGCCGCGTCCTGGCTGCTCGGCCGCGCGAACCGGCTCGGCGCGGTGCAGCGGCTCGCCGCCCGGCTGCGCCGCCTGATCCCGCGGCGGGCCCCCGGGCCCGGGCCGCTCGCCGCCTGGACCGACACCCGCGACATCCCGCCGATCCCCGCCGAGCCGTTCCGCGACTGGTGGGACCGAACCGAAGGAGGTGCCCGGTGACCCCGGCCACGGGCTCGCGTGAGCGCATCCTCGCCCGGATCCGCGCCGCCGTTGCGGTCGCCCCCGAGCAGCGGATCCGCCGCGCCTACCGCACCGGCGCGCGCATGCCGCGCGAGACCCTGATCGAGCTGTTCGCCGAGCGGGTCCGGGACTACCGGGCGATCGTGCACACGGCCGCCGCGGACGAGGTGCCCGGCACGGTCGCCGACGCGCTCGCCGGGCGCGGGGTGCGGCGGCTCGTCGTCCCCGCCGGGCTGCCCGAGGCCTGGCTGGAGCACGTCGACGCCGAGGTCGAGCGGCTCGCCGACGACCCGCCGCTGTCCGCGGCCGAGCTCGACCGGACCGACGGGGTGATCAGCGCGTGCGCGGTCGCGATCGCCGAGACCGGCACGATCGTGCTCGACGCCGGGCCGGGGCAGGGGCGCCGGGCGCTCACCCTCGTGCCCGACTACCACCTGTGCCTGGTGCGCGCCGAGCAGATCGTCCCCCGGGTTCCGGAGGCGGTCGCCAGGCTCGACCCGCGCCGCCCGCTCACCTGGATCAGCGGCCCCTCGGCGACCAGCGACATCGAGCTCAACCGGGTCGAGGGCGTGCACGGGCCGCGCACGCTCGAGGTCGTGATCGTCACGGGCTGATCCCTCGGGGACGTCCGTCCACCGGGTGGCCGTCCCCGTCCACCGGCACTGCGGCAGGGCGGGCGATGTCACCGGCCCTGCCGTCTCGGCGGCCGGGAACGGCCCGCCTACGCCGATCTCGTACGGCTCTCGCCCGATCCATGCCGAGCCATCGGCCGCGTGTGCCGATCAAAGCGTCCGATGGCCGGGCTGCCGCCAGGGCGCCCGTGCGGCATGCCGGCCGTCTGAGCGGTGCGCCGTTCGGCGCAGGCCGTTCGCGTCGAAGTCGCGTGCCTGAATCCCTCATCGCCGTGACCGCGTACGCGACGGCCGCCCGGCGACGCGCCCGCCGTACCTCTCCTTATAGAAGGAGCGCGACGGACCGCGCCGCGTGGCGGTCGCTTCGGTCTCGCTAGCGCTTCTGCTCGGCCGCGCTCAGCGCGAGCGCGGTGGCGACCTCGCCGAGGTTGTGGAACTTTTCGTCGGGCAACGTGCGCACCGCCTGCAGCACCGGCTCCGGCGCGGCCTTGGTGACGGCGTGGGTGAGCAGGGCGCGGCGGTCGGCGGGGAACCGGGCGTCGCTCAGCCACTTGGCGAGGTTGGCGCGCCGCTCCACGTCCGCCGGGGTGATACGGGGCCGCTGCGGCGCGGCGGGACGCCGGCCGGGGAGGGTGCCGTCGTCGACCGCGTCGGCGGGAGGCGCGGTCATCGGCTCGTCCCGCCGGACGTCCTCGGTACCCCCTGCGGCGTGCCGTGCGGACCGGGTCGTGCGCTCGCCCTGCTTGGGGCTCCCTCGCTCCATGACCTTCTCCTCCCGTTCACCCAAGGTGCGAATCAGGCCATTTGCCTCTCAGTACCCCTGGCGCCATCGCCAAACGTGGGGCCGTCCCGCGGGCGAGCCCGATGTGGAGCACTTGGCAAGCACTTGAACGTCGGTTGAGTAGTTGATTACCATCAAATCCGACGAAGGGGGACGTATGTGGATGGGTAACGACCTCAGCGCGGAACAGGCCTTCGGCGAGATCAGGCGCGTCGACCGGCAGGTGCGGCGGTCGTCGCGGCCCACCGCGGTGTGGTGGCTGGCGTGCGGGATCGCCGCGGCCGTCTACTGGTCGGTCATGCACTTCGGCGGCGAGCCGTACAACACCCTCGCGGTCGTGGGATGGGTGGTGTTCTCCACCGCGTCCGCCTTCTACCTCTGCCGGCCGGGTGCGTACGAACGCAGGCTGTACCGGCTGGCGCGCGTCGTGATGGCCGTGTTCCTGGCGGCCACCCTCTTCAACGTGCTGGTGACCCCGTACGTGCAGGAGAACGACGGGATCTGGCCGGTCGTCGTCGGCGTCGCCGGCATCCTCGTCGCGGCCGTCCCGCCGCTGTACGGCGGCTGGCGCGGGCTGAAGGCGCTGCGCGACCTGGACCGGGAGGAGCCGGCGATCCAGTGACCGCGACCACCGGAAGCGGCCATCATCCCCGGCACAAGCTCGACGAGATCATCCACGCCCCGGTACGCCTCTCCATCGTCGCGGCCCTGGCGGCGGCCGAGAAGGCCGAGTTCCGCTTCCTGCGCGACACGATCGAGGTGAGCGACTCGCTGCTGTCGAAGCACATCGCCACGCTCGAGGAGGCCGGCTACGTGCGGGTGCAGAAGGGGTTCGTCGGCAAGCGCGCCCGTACCTGGCTCTCCCTCACCGAGCGGGGGCGCAAGGCGTTCGCCGAGTACGTGTCCGTGTTGCAGGAGATCGTGACAAAACCAACGAAAGGTGCGGTGGATGCTCCGCATTGACGAACTGAGAAAGCGGTACGGGGAGAAGGTCGCGCTCGACGGCGTCTCCCTCACGGTGCGCCCCGGCGAGATGTTCGGCTTCGTCGGCGCGAACGGGGCGGGGAAGACCACGACGATGCGGATCGTCATGGGCGTGCTCCAGCAGGACGGGGGCGAGGTGCGCTGGGAGGACCGCCCGATCGACTTCGCCGTCCGCCGCCGGTTCGGCTACATGCCCGAGGAGCGCGGCCTGTACGCCAAGATGCGGGTCCGCGAGCAGCTCGAGTACTTCGGCCGGCTGCACGGCATGGCCCCGGCCCGGGTCCGCCGTTCCGCCGACGACCTGCTGGAACGGCTCGGCCTCACCGAGCGCCGGGACACCGAGGTGGAACGGCTCTCGCTCGGCAACCAGCAGCGGGTGCAGCTCGCCGTCGCCCTCGTGCACGAGCCCGAGATGCTCATCCTCGACGAGCCGTTCTCCGGCCTCGACCCGATCGCGGTCGACGCGCTCGCCGAGGTGCTGCTCGAGCGCACCGCCGCGGGCGTGCCGGTGGTGTTCTCCAGCCACCAGCTCGAGCTCGTCGAGCGGCTGTGTGACTCGGTCGGCATCATCGCGAGCGGCCGCATGGTCGCCGTCGGCACCGTCGCCGAGCTGCGCGGCCGGGAACGGCACAAGCGGCTGCGCGTCGTGCTCTCCGACGCCGAGCCGGGCTGGGCCGACCGGCTGCCCGGCACGATCGTGGCGAAGGACGGCGACGAGGTCATCCTCGAGCCCGCCGACGACCAGGAGGTGCTCCGCCAGGCGATGCGGCTCGGCCGGGTCGAGCAGTTCGGCTGGGTGGAGCCGAAGCTGACCGAGATCTTCCGCGAGGTGGTCGCGTGACCGTGACCGGCGGACCGTCCGGCGCCGGGGGAGGCCGCGCCGGAGCACGAGACATCGCGAGACGTACGACGCAGCGAGGGAGAGGGGCACCGTGAAGGACCTGGGCCCGGTCTGGCTCACCGCCCGCCGGGAGATCACCGTACGCGGCCGCAGCAAGGCGTTCATCATCGGCCTGGCGGTCACCATCCTGCTCGTGGTCGTGGCCGTGGGCCTGCCGCGGCTGCTCGCCGGCGCGCCGGACCGGTACACGGTCGGCCTCGTCGGCGCGCAGAGCGACCGGCTCGCCGCCGTGCTCGGCGCGCAGGCCGAGGCCGCCGAGGACACCGAGCTGACCGTGGTGAACTACGAGGACGAGGCCGCCGCCCGGGCGGGGGTCGAGGCCGGTGACGTCGACCTGGCCGTGGTGGACAACGCCAGGGTGATCCTCGCGGAGACCCCCGACGCCAACCTGCGGACCATGCTCGCCACCGCGCACCAGGTGGTGGCCACCGAGGAGCGGCTGCGCGCCGCCGGGCTCGACCCGAACGCGGTCCAGCAGGCGATGCAGGTCGAGCCGCTCGCCGAGGTCTCGCTCACCGGCACGAGCGGGAAGGAGGCGGGCCTGCGCCGCATGCTCGCCATGGCCATCGTCATCCTGCTGTTCGTGCTGATCATCCAGGCCTGCACCATGGTCGCGATGGGCGTGGTCGAGGAGAAGGGGAGCCGGATCGTGGAGATCCTGCTCGCCACGATCCGCCCGGCCCAGCTCCTCGCCGGGAAGGTGGTCGGGCTGGGCGTGCTCGGGCTGCTGCAGGTCGCCGTGATCGCGATCGCCGGCTACACCGCGGCGCAGTTCAGCGGCATGCTGCCGGAGCTGCCCGAGGACACCGGCGGCGTGCTCGCCCTCACCCTCGCCTGGTTCCTGCTCGGCTACGCCTTCTACGCGGTGCTGTACGCCGCGATCGCCTCCCTCGTCTCCCGCCAGGAGGAGCTGCAGTCCGCGCTCACCCCGGCCACGCTGCTGCTCATGGGCGGCTACTTCGTGGCGATCTACTCGGTGATGGAGCCCGCCGGCACGGTCACCCGCGTGCTGTCGGTCGTGCCCCCGTTCTCCGCGATGATCATGCCGGTGCGGGCGGCCGGGGACGAGGTACCCGCCTGGGAGATCGGTCTGGCGTTCGGGCTCATGCTGCTCGCCGTACTGCTCGTGCTCTGGCTCGGCGGCCGGGTGTACGAGCGGGCGGTGCTGCGCACCGGCGCCCGGGTGCGCATCGCCGAGGTGCTGCGCGCCCGGTGACCGTGGGGGCGCCGGGGGCCGTGCCGTACCGGCGGAGGCGGTTGCGATAGTGGTGGGATGAGATCCGTACCGCCCGGCCTCGTCGAGGGGTGACCATGCCAGGTTTCGACGCCCACCTCACGCTCTCGTCGGAACGGCTGGTGCTGCGCCCCTTCGGGCCGAAGGACGCGCCCCAGGTGCGGGCGATCGTCGCCGCCGGGACCGCCTCCTTCCTGCCGCCCGGCGCGCCCGGCCACCTCGCCTACGTCGACCAGTGGCTGAGTCATGGCGTCCACGAGCCGCTCCGCTCCGGCGAGGGCATCCACCTCGCGATGGAGGCCGCGGGCGAGATCGTGGGCGCCATCAGCCTGTTCAAGACCCACTGGGGCGCCGGCACCACCGAGATCGGGTACGGCGTGCTCCCCGGCCACCGGGGGCGCGGGTACGCCACCGAGGCGGTGCGCCTGCTCACCTCGTGGGCGCTCGGCCCGGGCGGCCTGCGCCGGGTCGAGCTGCGGGTCAACTTCGACAACGCCGCCTCGATCCGGGTGGCGGAGAAGGCCGGGTTCACCCGGGAGGGCCTGCTGCGCGGCGGCGGCTTCGAGGACGACGGCCCGCACGACCTGCTGGTGTTCGGCCGGATCGCCGGAGACCCGCCCATGCCGTACACCGGGTTCCACACCGGGCTGCGGCTGGAGAGCGAGCGGCTGCTGCTGCGCCCGTTCACCGCCGCGGACGCCCCCGACGTGCTCGCCGCGGTCGCCGGCGACCCCGAGATCCGCCGCTGGATGCCGTGGGCCGCCGGGTACACGATGGAGAGCGCGCTCCAGTGGTGCACCCGCCTCGCCCACATCGAGGTGGCCACCGCCGTGCACTTCGCGCTCGAGCCCCGGGACGGCGGGCGGCTCGCCGGGTCGGCCGGGGTGCACCGGGCCGACTGGGAGCGCGGCGACGCCGAGATCGGGTACTGGATCGCGCCGTGGGCCCGCCGCCGCGGCTACGCCACCGAGGCGACCCGGGCGATCAGCGAGCACCTGTTCGAGCGCGGCTTCCAGCGGGTCCACCTCGTGGTCGCGGACGGGAACGTGGCGAGCCAGGCGGTGGCGAAGAAGGCCGGGTTCACCCGGGAGGGGGTGATGCGCCGGGCGGTGCCGGTGCCCGGCGGGTACGTGGACGGCGTATTGTTCAGCCTGCTCAGGGGCGAATGACCGGTTCCGTACTGAAAATTCCAAGCTCGGGACGCCGTGGTGTGGTTTGGAGTATCCTCGCGGTCTGCCGCTGCAGGCCGACCATGGGAGACCGAGATGAAGCCGCCGCTGCTGCTGATCGGGACCGGCACCGACGACAATAGCGGCACCGCCGAATTCGGCAGGTTCGTGCACCGGTTGCGCTGTCGCCTCGAGCACATCGCCGCCGACGTGTGCGGCGGATTCCTCGACCGGTCCGAGCCGCGCCTGCGCGACTCGGTCGCCTCGCTGGTCGCCCGCGGGCACCACCGCATCGTGGTGCTGCCCCTCGTGCTCACCGAGCACGACCAGGTCCTCACCGCGCTGCGCGCGGCCCTCGCCCGGGAGCAGGAGCGCCACCCGACGCTGCGGTACGACCTCGCCCGGCCGCTCGGCCCCGACCTGGGCGTGCTCGGCCTGCTCGCCGAGCGGCTCGCCGACGCCGAGGCGGAGATCCCCCGCCTCGCCGCGGTGCCCGCCGCCACGGCACAGTCCACCCCGGGCGTGAGCCGGTCGGAGACCGCGATCGTGCTCGTCGGCGGCGGCTCCACCGACCCGGCCGGGAACGCGGACGTGCACCGGACCTCCCGCCTGCTGTGGGAGACCTACGCCTCCGGCTACCTCACCGTGGAGACCGCCTACATGTCGCCGCTCACCCGGCCCGGCGTCGCCGGCGGGTTGGAGCGATGCCGACGACTCGGTGCAAAGCGGGCGATCGTGCTGCCCTACCATGTCTTCGCCGACTCCGACCTGGAACGGGTCTGGGCGCAGGCGATGGCGTACGCGGCGGGCCACGACGGGCTCGACATCCGCTGCGCCGAGGCCATCGGGGACTGCGAGGGCCTCGCCGACGTCGTGATCGAACGCTACGAGGAGGCGCTGACCGTGGAGCTCGCCGACCAGCGGCAGGTGCTGCGATGACGCCCGCCGAGGCCGTGGCCCGGATCGTCGCGGCGATCGAGCCGCTCGACGAGGCCGCCGCGCGGGCCGCCCGCGAGCACCAGGACCGGCTCACCAAGCCGCGCGGCGCGCTCGGCTCGCTCGAGGACGTCGCGGTCCGCCTCGCCGGGATCGCCGGGACCTGCCCGGCGCCGATCCCGCACCCCGCGGCCGTCGCCGTGTTCGCCGCCGACCACGGCGTGCACGCCCAGGGCGTCACCCCCTGGCCGCAGGAGGTCACCGCCCAGATGGTGGCGAACTTCCTCGCCGGCGGCGCGGTGGTCAACGTGTTCGCCAGCCAGGCCGGGGCCACGGTGACCGTGGTCGACGTCGGCGTCGCCGCCGACCTGCCGCCCACGCCGCGCCTGGTCAACCGCAAGATCGCGTACGGCACGGCCGACCTGTCCCAGGGCCCGGCGATGACCCGCGAGCAGGCCGAGCGCGCGATCGCCACCGGCGCCGAGATCGCCGCCGACCTCGTCCGCTACGGCGCCCGCTGCCTGATCGCGGGCGACATGGGCATCGCGAACACCACCGCCTCGGCCGCCCTCGTCTCCGCGTTCACCGGCCGGGACCCCGAGCTCGTCACCGGCCGCGGCGCCGGGATCGACGACGCCACGCTGCGGCGCAAGATCGAGGTGGTACGGCGCGGCCTCGAGGCCAACGGCCTGCCGTCCGAGCAGGTGCCCGCGATCGAGGTGGTCGCCCGGGTCGGCGGCTTCGAGCACGCCGCGATCGCCGGGTTCATCCTCGGCGCCGCCGCCGCGCGGGTGCCGGTCATCCTCGACGGCGTGATCGCCGGGGCGGGCGCCCTGGTGGCCGCGGGCATCGCGCCCCGCGCGATCGACTACTGCCTCGCCGGGCACCGCTCGGCCGAGCCCGGGCACGCCGCCACCCTGGAGCACCTCGGGCTGCGGCCGCTCGTCGACCTGGAGCTGCGGCTCGGCGAGGGCACCGGCGCCGTGCTCGCCCACCCGCTCGTGTGCGCCGCGGCCCGCGTCATGCACGAGGTCGCCACCTTCGACTCGGCGGGCGTCTCCGAGAAGGAGTGACGGCCGCGCGGCCCGCGCCGCGTTTCCGGTGCCGGTTCCGGGCATGCGCGGCGTCCGCCGTGCCGTACCGGTGTCCTCCGGACGTGCCGTTCGGTGTGCCCTGCGCGGGGCCGACAATGGTTCCTGACCGCACCGACCGGCACAATGTGGGAGATCGCGGTCAGGGGCGATAACCTGCCCTTCCTGAAACAATGGCGCTGTAGGTTAACTCACGTACCGCGCCCCGCCGATCTTGCCGCCATGGAGGGAAACCGCGTCATGTCGCCCTACATGCTCGGCCTGCGCCTGGAAGGGCGGCGCGTGCTCGTCGTGGGAGGCGGTCGGGTGGCCCAGCGACGGGTCCCGGCGCTGCTCGCCGCCGGAGCCCGCGTCACGATCGTCTCGCCCAGCGTCACCCCCGCGCTCGACGACCTCATCGCGGACGGCCGGGTGCACTGGGAACGCCGGCGCTACCAGGTCGGCGACTGCGACGGCGCGTGGCTCGTGCAGGCGTGCACCGACGACCGCGCGGTGAACACCGCGGTCGCCGCCGAGGCCGAGGCGAAGCGCATCTGGTGCGTGCGCGCCGACGACCGGGACGCCTCGGCCGCGTGGACGCCGGCGAGCGGGCAGGTGGGCGAGATCGGCGTGGCGGTGACCGCGGGCGGCGACCCCCGCCGGGCCGCCGGCATCCGCGACGCGATCGTCAACGCGCTGCGCGACGGCACCGTCGACGCCCGCCGCAACCGCACCAAGCCGGTCGGCGTCGCGCTCGTCGGCGGGGGACCGGGCGATCCCGGGCTGATCACGGTACGCGGGCGGCAGCTGCTCGCCCAGGCCGACGTCGTGATCGCCGACCGCCTCGCCCCGCGCGCGCTCCTCGACGAGCTGCCGCCGGACGTCGAGCTGATCGACGCGGCGAAGATCCCGTACGGCCGCTACCTGGCGCAGGAGAAGATCAACGAGCTGATCATCGAGCACGCCCGGCAGGGGAGGTTCGTGGTGCGGCTGAAGGGCGGCGACCCCTTCGTGTTCGGCCGGGGCGGCGAGGAGATGATCGCCTGCGCCCGGGCCGGCATACCCGTCACCGTGGTGCCGGGCATCACCAGCGCCATCGCCGCCCCCGCGGCGGCCGGGGTGCCGGTCACCCATCGCGGCGTCACCCAGGAGTTCCACGTGATCTCGGTGCACGTGCCGCCGGGGCACCCGCAGTCCACCGTGGACTGGCCGGCGCTCGCCCGGTCGAACGGCACCCTGGTCCTGCTCATGGCCGTCGAGCGCATCGCGGCGATCGCTGACACACTCCTCGAAAACGGACGTTCTCCAGGAACTCCCGTGATGGTGGTGCAGGACGGTACTCTTCCCACCCAGCGAGCCGTTTCCGCCACGCTCGGCACGGTGGCGGAACGCGTGGCCGCGGCTGGAATCCGCCCGCCGGCGACGGTGGTCGTCGGCGAGGTGGTCAGGGTCGGCCAGGAGATCGAGATGGTGCGAGCGGAGCGGATTCCGTGAACCCGGCTGCGAACGAACCCACCGGGCGGACGCCGATGGGCGACGACACCGAGTCGCCCGGCGAGCAGACGCTGTCGTTCGAGCCCATCCGCGACGAGGAGGGCGCCGACCCCTCGGACGCCGACCCCGCGGACGCGGCCGACGGGCCGACCCGGCCCACGATGCATCCGGCGGCGCGCGCCCGCGCCGCCACCCCCGCCGGCGCCGCGCGGGACGAGCCGGTGACCGGCCCCGGCGGGACCGCGGTGGCACCGGTCGCCGACGCCACGCCGTCCCCGGAGCGGGCCGAGCCGGCGGCGGCCGTACGGCAGGCCGGGCCCGCCGGCCTCGAGTGGCGTCCGTCGCGCCTCGCCGAGGACCCCGAGGAGCCCGATCCGCCGAAACCGGAAACGGACGGGGAGGCGGACGCGGCGAACGAGGCGGCCACGGCCGCCGACGTGACGCGGGAGGCGGGCGACGAGCCCGCGCCCGAAGCCGAGCGGACCGAACCGGAGACGAAGCCCGAGGCGGAACCGGCGGCCGAGCAGGCCACGGACGCCGAAGCGGGCGACGAGGTCGCCGGCGAGACCGCCTCCGAACCCGAGCACGCGGAACCGGCGGAGGAACAGGAGACCGCGCCGGAGCCCGAGACCGAGACCGGCCGGGCCGGCGAGGGCACGCCCCCGCCGCGCACCCGGGAGGTGCCGGTGCCCGAGCCGGTGTCCCGCGCCTTCAGCGCGGCCCTCGCCGAGCTGCGCGAGAGCCTGATCGGGCTGAACTTCGGGCTCGACCTGCCGGGCGCGGTGGAGGCCCGCAAGGTGCAGGCGGAGATCCTCTCCCAGCTCGGCAACTACGTGATCCCGCGGGTGCACATGAGCACCGCCCCGGCGCTCGTCGTGGTGGCGGGCTCGACCGGCGCGGGCAAGTCCACGATCGTCAACTCGCTCGCCGGGACCAAGGTCAGCGCCACCGGGGTGCGGCGGCCGACCACCGGCACGCCCGTGCTCGTCTGCCACCCGAACGACCGCGAGTGGTTCGCCCGGGGCAACGTGCTCAGCGGGCTGACCCGGGTGGCCCGCCCTGGCCTCGGCCCGAGCATGTCGAGCTTCGTGCTCACCACCTCGCCCGGGCTGCCGGAGAACATCGCGCTGCTCGACACCCCCGACATCGACTCGGCGGTCGAGGAGCACCACGAGATCGCGCACCGCATGCTCGACGTCGCAGACCTGTGGGTGTTCGTCACCACGGCGGCCCGGTACGCCGACGCGCCCGCCTGGCACCTGCTCAAGCTGGCCAAGGAGCGGGGCGCCCGGTTCGTCATCGTGGTCGCCCGGGTGCCGCCCAAGGCCCGCGACGTGGTGCTCAAGCATTTCGGCCGCATGCTCGACGACTACGGCCTCGGCGACGTGGAGCGCTTCGTCATCCACGAGACCGAGGTGACCGACGGGCGGCTCCCGGACGAGGAGATCGCCGAGCTGCGCACCTGGCTGGAGGAGCTGTCGGTCGACGACGACCGCCGCGCCCGGGCGATCCGCACCACGCTCGACGGCGCGCTCAACAGCTTCCGGGTCCGCATCCCGGCGCTCGCCCGGCAGCTCGAGGCGCAGGTGGCGTTCCGCGCCGAGCTGCGCACCGACGTGGACGCCGCGTACATGGCCGCGCTCGCCGAGATCGACGAGGCCACCCGCAACGGCTCGCTGCTGCGCGGCGAGGTGCTCGCCCGCTGGCAGGACTTCACCGGCTCCGGCGACATCCGGCACGCGCTGCAGCTGCGCCGCCCCGGCCGCTTCGCGGGCCGGGCGCGGCAGGAGGCCCCGATGCGGCTGCGCGCCCTCAAGCAGGCGATCGCCTCCGGGCTGGAGTCGATCATCGTCGCCGCCGCGCAGCGGGCGGCCGAGGACGTGGTCACCCGCTGGCGCAACCGGTCGCCCGTCGGCGAACGGCTCGCCGCCACCCCCGGCCTCGGCAAGCCGTCGGACGAGCTGGTACGGCGTGCCGGCGAGGCGGTGAGCGCCTGGCAGGACCACATCGTCGAGCTGGTCCGCACCGAGGGCGTGACGAAGCGGTCGATCGCCCGGGTGCTCTCGGTCGACGTGGACTCGCTCGCGGTCATCTTCACCGTGGGGCTGCTCGGCTACGAGTTCGCCGACACCGCCACCACGAGCACCAAGGGCTCGCTGCCGGAACGCCTGCTCCGCGGGCTGCTCGGCGCGGAGTCCCTGCGCAACATCGCCGCCAAGGCGCGCAGCGACCTGCGCGCCCGGATCAGCATGCTCTTCGACGAGGAGACGGTGCGCCACGTCCACGTGCTCGACAGCGCGGGCATCCCGGACGAGTCCGCCGCGGCACGGCTCTACCAGGCCACCTACAACCTTGAGGTCGCCCGATGACTCCAGGCACGACGACCGCCTCAGCACAGTTCGGTCTTGGTGCCCGGCTCGCCGCGCTCGCCCGTATCGTCGAGCTCGGTGCCGGCCGGGTCGATCCCGAGATTCTCGACGAGGCCGGCCGGCTCCTCATGCGGGCCGGTGACCGGCTCCGGCTGTCCAGCGAGCACACCGTGGTGGCGCTCGCCGGGGGCACCGGCAGCGGGAAATCGTCGCTGTTCAACCGGATCTCCGGGCTCGAGCTGTCGCCCACGGGCGTGCGGCGGCCCACCACGGCGCGCACGCACGCCTGCGTGTGGGGGCTGGAGGGAGCCGCGCCCCTGCTCGACTGGCTGCAGATCCAGTGGCGGCACCGCTTCGCCCGGGCGAGCGCGCTCGACCGCGGGGAGAGCCGGCTGCACGGGCTCATCCTGCTCGACCTGCCCGACCACGACTCGATCCGGGCGCTCAACGACTCCGAGGCCGAGCGGCTCATCAAGGCCGCCGACCTGGTCATCTGGGTGCTCGACCCGCAGAAGTACGCCGACGCCTCGATCCACCGGCGGTACCTGTCGCAGCTCGTCGGGCACGAGGCCACCACCGTCTTCGTGCTCAACCAGGTGGACAAACTCTCCCCCGAGGAGCTCGTCGAGTGCGTCGGCGACCTCGCCGACCTGCTCAAGCGCGAGGGCGTGGAGCACCCGCGGCTGGTGTCCACCTCGGCGCTCACCGGGCGGGGCATCGAGGGGCTCAAGGGCGTGATCGCCGAGGCGGTCTCCCAGCGCCGCGCCGCCGTGCAGCGCATCGAGGCCGACCTCGACCACGTGGTCGCCGAGCTGGTCAAGGCGCTGCCCGCGCGGGAGACCCCGGCCACGCCCACGACCGTGGACCCGGCGCGGCGGGAGGCGCTCACCCGGGCGCTGTGCGACGCGGTCGGGCTCACCGCGGTCGGCGAGGCGATGGAGAACGTGCAGATCGCCCGTGCCGAGGAGTGGGTCGGCTGGCCGTACGTGCGGTGGGCGGAGCGGCTGCGCCCCGACCCGCTGCACAACCTGCGGCTGGGCGACCTGCGCGGGGAGATCGGCGACCTGGTGCGCAGCGGGGTGACCGCGCAGCCCGCCGAGGTGGCCAACGCGGTGCAGTCCCTGGTCGACGCCGTCACCACCGGCATGCCCGACCCCTGGGCCGACGGGGTGCGCGAGGCGGTACGGCAGGCGTCGGCGGCGCTGCCGCAGCGGCTGTCGGAGGAGCTGTCCCGGATGGCGCCGCGCCCGGACGAGGTGCCCGGCTGGTGGAAGGCGGCCAAGCTCGGGCAGTACGCGCTGGTCGGGCTGCTCCTCGCCGGGATCCTGTGGGCCGTGGCGATCCTGGTGTACGGCGTGCTCGACGTGGCGGACGCGCCGAGCGCCCTCCTCGACGACCCCGGCGTGCTGCCGTGGCTCGCGCTGGTCATGGCCTCCGTGCTCGGGCTCGGCGCGTTCGCCGCGTCGGCCTGCCGCAACCTCATCCGGCGCACCGCGGCCGCCGAGCGCGAGCGGCTCGAGCAGGAGATGCGCAGGCGCATCGAGGCGATCGCCGAGGAGATGGTGATCGGGCCCGCCGAGCGCGAGCTGCAGCGCTGCAACGAGTTCTTCGGCGCGCTGTCGGTGGTCCGCCGCTGAGGCTACCGACGGGTATCCACAGAACGGGATTCGGGCGCCGTGCGGCGCGCCCGGATACGGAATCGTTGCCTCCGCCGGAGGGCGCGAACGCCGCCCTCCGGCCCGGCAGGCGGTCCGCCGGACCGGCTCGAGCGACAGGAGGCAACGATGAACGACGTCTACGTCACGCTGACCGGCAACGTCACCCACGATCCCCGGCAGTACCCCCTCGCGGACGGCTCCCGCGTCACCTCGATCCGGGTGGCCACGTCCCGCCGCTACCTCGACCGGCGGACCCAGGAGTGGATGAGCTCCCCGCCCTCCTTCTACGCGGTGCGCTGCTATCGCGGCCTCGCCGACAACGTCGCCCAGTCGATCCGGCGCGGCCATCCGGTCGTGGTGCACGGGCGGCTGCGCATCCGGGAGTTCGAGCGCGACGGTGAGCGCCGGGTGATCGCCGAGGTCGAGGCGAGCTCCGTCGGCCATGACCTGAAGTGGGGCATCGCCACGTTCGAGAAACCGCCGCGGGCGATGCGCGCCGTGCCCGGCGGCGGGCACGGGCCGGGGGACGCCGGCGACGGCGTCGGGGAGTGGGGCCGGGACCTGCCCGCCGATCCCGATGGCGCCGGTCATGCCGGTGGTCCCGTCGATTCCGCCGATCCCGCCGACGCCGCGGCCGGCCTCCTCGGCGACGATCCCGCCCCCATGGTCACGGCCGGCATGGTCACGGCCGACATGGTCACGGCCGACGCCGCGTGGGACGACGAGCGGCGGCCGGCCGCGGGCGGCATCGCGGCCTAGCCCTGGTGACCCGTCCGGGGCGGTCATGGCGCCGGGCCGGCGGGAGCACGGCCCTGGCCGCCTCGGCGCCGGGGGACGGGGGAGGGGCGCCCGGCGATGCGAGAGGGGCGCCCGGCGATGGGGGGAGGGGGCATCGGCGGTACCGGGTCGGTCCTCGAAGGCCTACCGGAGCCGGCCGATGGCGCAACACGGGGTGAGAACGCGGATTCAAGTCCAGATGACGCCTTGCGTCATGGCCTGCTCCTTTCCACTCGATCCGCTGCCGGATACGCGGATCCACCCAAGGCAGCCTATCGGTTTCCGTCGCACATCGCACAGTCCGCAACTATTGTGTTACACATCGGAGTCGTCCTTGCGGCGGCTCGTGACGAGGCGATCGATGTGTTTTGGGGGATGCGATGGTGGCCGCCGATCCGGTCTCAGCCAAGCCGCGTGGCGTCATCGCCGCACGAGCCGCCCGATGGCCGCTGTTGGGCGAGCGGCGCGCCCTCGTCGGCTACGTCTGCTGCATCGTGGCGCTCTATCTCGTCACCCTGTCCGGGGCCCTGCTCGCGACCCGGCTGGAGGCGCGCGACCTGGCGACGTTCGCCGCCCTGCTCGCCTGCGGCGCCGTCTGCATCGAGGCGCGCCGCCGGCTCGGCGTCCCGGCGGGCGTCTCCCGCGACCTGCTGTCGGCCTGGTGGCTGCCGGCGGCGCTGCTGCTGCCCCCGGCCTACGCGCTGCTGCTCCCGCTTCCGCTGCAGTTCCTCCTCCACCTCCGGGTGCGGGAGACGGTGGTCTACCGCCGGGTGTTCAGCGCGGCCGCGATCGGGCTCGCCGCGGGCGCCGCCTCGATGGCCTTCCATTGGCTCGCCCCGGCGGGCGGCGGCCTCGCGCTCGGGGTGAACGTGACGGTGCCCCTCGCGATCGGCTGCGGGGTGGTGTTCACGGTGCTCAACACCGCGCTGATCGCGATCGCCGCGCACACCGCCGAGCCGCGCACCCCGTGGCGGCAGCTGCTGTGGGACCGGGAGAGCGCCACCCTCGACCTCGTCGAGCTGTGCCTCGGCGTGCTCGTCACCATCGCGTTCGCGCTGAGCCCGTGGCTGCTGCTGGTCACGCTGCCGCCGATCGTGCTGCTGCAACGCAGCCTGCTGCACGCCCAGCTCCAGGCGGCGGCCCGCACCGACGGCAAGACCGGCCTGCTCAACGCCGCCGCGTGGCAGCGCGAGGCCGAGACCGAGATCGTCCGGGCCCGCCGTACCGGGCAGACGCTCGCCCTCATCATCCTCGACATCGACCACTTCAAACAGGTCAACGACAAGCACGGCCACCTCGTCGGGGACCGGGTGCTCGCCGGCGTGGCCGCCACGCTGCGCTCCCAGGTGCGGGAGTACGACGTGGTGGGCCGGTTCGGCGGTGAGGAGTTCGTGGTCCTGCTGCCGAACACCGAGGTCGTCGAGGCGCGCAACGTCGCCGAGCGGCTGCGCATGCACGTGGCCCACATGGCGGTCCCGGTCAACGACGCCGCCATCACCGTCACCGTCTCGGCCGGGGTCGCGGTGATGAACCTCCACGGCGAGGACCTGCTCGACCTGCTCGCCGCCGCCGACCTCGCCCTCTACCGCGCCAAGGAGCTCGGCCGCGACCGGGTCTGCCTGCCCGCCCCCGGCCACACCCCGCCCGAGCACCGCCGCCGGCAGACCTGAACCGCCCCGATGCCCGGCATCGGCGGCGACGCGCGCCCGTTGGCAGTGGTACACGCCCACTAAGCTGGAGGGCATGCCGGAGTACATCTACACCATGCAGCGCGTGCGCAAGGCGTACGGCGACAAAGTTGTCCTCGACGACGTCACGTTGCACTTCCTGCCCGGGGCGAAGATCGGCGTGCTGGGGCCGAACGGCACCGGGAAGTCGTCGCTGCTGAAGATGATGGCCGGCTTGGAGCAGCCGTCGAACGGCGAGGCGAGGCTCATGCCGGGCTTCACCGTCGGCATTCTCATGCAGGAGCCGCAGCTCGACGAGACCAAGACCGTGCTCGGCAACGTCCAGGAGGGCGTGGCCGAGACGCTCCGGCTGCGGGCCCGGTACGAGGAGATCGCCGAGAAGATGGCGACCGAGTACAGCGACGAGCTGCTCGCGGAGATGGGCAAGCTGCAGGACGAGCTCGACGCCCGCAACGGGTGGGAGATCGAGAGCCTGCTGGAGCAGGCGATGGACGCGCTGCGCTGCCCGCCGCCCGACGCCGACGTGACGAAGCTCTCCGGTGGCGAGCGTCGCCGTGTCGCCCTGTGCAAGCTGCTGCTGGAGCAGCCCGACCTGCTGCTGCTCGACGAGCCCACCAACCACCTCGACGCCGAGAGCGTGCAGTGGCTCGAGCAGCACCTGGAGAAGTACCCCGGCACCGTGCTCGCCGTCACCCACGACCGGTACTTCCTCGACAACGTCGCGAACTGGATCCTCGAGCTCGACCGCGGCCGCTGCTACCCGTACGAGGGCAACTACTCCACCTACCTGGAGACCAAGGCCGCCCGGCTCAAGATCGAGGGCCAGAAGGACGCCAAGCGCAAGAAGCGCCTCGAGGCGGAGCTGGAGTGGGTGCGCTCCAACCCCAAGGCGCGGCAGGCCAAGAGCAAGGCGCGTCTGCAGCGCTACGAGGAGATGGCCGCCGAGGCCGCGAAGTACCGCAAGCTCGACTTCGAGGAGATCCAGATCCCGCCCGGCCCCCGCCTCGGCACCACGGTGATCGAGGTGAAGGACCTCACCAAGGGCTACGGCGACCGGGTCCTCATCGAGAACCTGTCCTTCTCCCTGCCGCGCAACGGCATCGTCGGCATCATCGGCCCGAACGGCGTCGGCAAGACCACGCTGTTCCGGCTGATCGTCGGCGACGAGACGCCGGACAGCGGCACGATCACCATCGGCGAGACCGTCAAGCTCTCCTACGTCGACCAGAACCGGGCCGGCATCGACCCGAAGAAGACGGTCTGGGAGGTCGTCTCCGACGGGCTCGATCACATCAAGGTCGGCCAGGTCGAGATGCCGTCGCGCGCCTACATCGCCGCGTTCGGCTTCAAGGGCCCGGACCAGCAGAAGCCCGCGGGCGTGCTGTCCGGCGGCGAGCGCAACCGGCTCAACCTCGCGCTCACCCTCAAGCAGGGCGGCAACGTGCTGCTGCTCGACGAGCCGACGAACGACCTCGACACCGAGACCCTCTCGTCGCTGGAGAACGCGCTGCTCGAGTTCCCCGGCTGCGCCGTGGTCACCTCGCACGACCGCTGGTTCCTCGACCGGATCGCCACCCACATCCTCGCCTGGGAGGGCGGCTCGAACTGGTTCTGGTTCGAGGGCAACTTCGCGGACTACGAGAAGAACAAGATCGAGCGTCTCGGCCCGGAGGCGGCGCGGCCGCACCGCGTCACCTACCGCAAGCTCACCCGCGACTGATCCGCAGGGGCCGCCGCACGCCGGTGCGGCGGCACCGGCGGCACCGCGGGGGCGGCGCAGGGGCGCCGTGGCCCCGGTTCAGCGGGCGGCGAGCCACGCGGCGGTGTCCGGCGGCAGCCCGTCCGCGGTCAGCGGGCCGCTGGCGGCGAGCATCGCGCGGTGCGGCGGCAGGGCCACGTGCCCGCGTCCGCAGTTGAGCACGCAGATGAGGTCGCCGCGGGCGAAGGCGAGGACCTCGTCGGGCGAGTCGAGCCAGGTGACCCGGTCCGGCAGCGCGCCGACGAGGCTCCGCCGCAGGGCGAGCGCCCGCCGGTAGAAGGAGAGCATCGACTCCGGGTCGGCGAGCTGGCGCTCCACGGTGAGCTCGGCCCAGTCCGCCGGCTGGGGCAGCCACGGCGCCGCCGACCCGGTGAGCGAGAAGCCGAACGGTGGCCGGGAGCCCGACCAGGGGAGGGGGACGCGGCAGCCGTCGCGTCCCGGCACCTCGCCTCCGGTGCGAAAGAAGGTGGGATCCTGGCGCACCTCGGGGGGAAGATCCTTCACCTCGGGCAGGCCGAGTTCCTCTCCCTGGTAGAGGTAGACCGAGCCCGGCAGCGCGAGCATCGCGAGCACGGCGGCCCGGGCCCGCGCCGCGCCCACGCCCGGCTCCGGCGCGCCCTCGGCGTACCGGGTGACGTGCCGTACCACGTCGTGGTTGGAGAGCACCCAGGTGGGCGCCGCGCCGAGCGCGGCGAGGGTGTCGTCGATGACGCCGCGGAACGCGGCGGCGTCCCACGGCGCCTCCAGCCAGGCGAAGTTGAAGCACTGGTGGAGCTCGTCGCCGCGCACGTACCGAGCGAGGTCCTCCACCGAGTCGGTCCACACCTCGCCGACGAGCATGCGGTGGCCGTCGAACCGGTCGAGCAGCTTGCGCCACTCCCGGTAGACGTCGTGCACCTCCGGGCGGCCCCAGATCGGGCCGCCCGAGCGCGGGCCCTGGGCCTCCTCCGGGATCGACGGCAGCGCCTCGTCCTTGTACAGGCCCATCGCGACGTCGATGCGGAAGCCGTCCACCCCGCGGCCGAGCCAGAACCGCAGGATGTCGAGGAACTCCGCGTGGATCTCGGGGTTGCGCCAGTTGAGGTCCGGCTGCTCGGGCGCGAACAGGTGGAGGTACCACTGCCCGTCCGGCACCTGCGTCCACGCCGGGCCCCCGAACACCGACCGCCAGTTGTTCGGCGGCACGCCGTCCACGCCGTCCCGGAAGATGTACCGGTCGCGCTCGGGCGAGCCCTTCGGCGCCGCCAGCGCCTCGCGGAACCACGGGTGCGCCGAGGAGGTGTGGTTCGGCACCAGGTCGACGATGACCTTCAGGCCGTGGTCGTGCGCGTCGGCGACCATCCGGTCGAACGTGGCGAGGTCGCCGAAGAGCGGGTCCACGTCGCGGTGGTCCGCCACGTCGTAGCCCCCGTCCACCATGGGCGACCGATAGAACGGGGTGAGCCACACGGCGTCCACGCCGAGCGCGGACAGGTACGGCAGGCGCCGCCGTACCCCCTCGAGGTCCCCCACCCCGTCACCGTCGGCGTCGGCGAAGCTGCGCACGTAGATCTGATAGACGACGGCGTCGTGCCACCAGGGGAGTGTCTCCATGGTGACAGGGCTGCCCCCGATGGCCGGGCGCTACGCCTGGCGACCGGCCGGACGACCGGGACCGGACACCGCCGGCCCGCGGGCCGCGAGCGGGGCTCCCGGGAGCGGGGGCCGGCCGCCGCCGTCGCCCGCGCGGCCGCCGTCAGCCCGGGGTGTTGACGAGGCTGTGGGCGGCGTACACGAGGTAGTCCCACAGCTGCGCCTCCAGCTCCGGCGCCAGCTCCAGCTCCTGCACCGCGTCGTACATGTGCTTGAGCCAGGCGTCGCGCTCGGCCTCGCCGATGGCGAACGGCGCGTGCCGCATGCGCAGCCGCGGGTGGCCGCGCCGCTCGCTGTAGGTCCGCGGGCCGCCCCAGTACTGCATGAGGAACAGCCGCAGCCGCTCCTCGGCGCCGGACAGGTCCTCCTCGGGATAGAGCGGCCGCAGCAGCGGATCCTGGGCGACACCCTCGTAGAAGCGGCGCACGAGCCTGCGGAAGGTCTCCTCGCCGCCTACGGCCTCGTAGAAGGTCTGCTTCGCCTGGTCGGGGGTTGCTGGCTGTTGGGACATTCCTCGGCTCATCTCCGTGAGGACGTGGTACTCGCTGTGCGCGAACCGGGGGCGTCCGCCGAGCGGACCGGCGACCGTGCCGGGGGCGCATCGCCGCCGCCGTCTCGGCACGCGGAACGGCACGCTCCCAGGGTACGGCCTCGCCCCCGGTGGGCCGGCGGACGGGCCACCGGCCCACCGGAGTGTCCGGGCGGCGTGCCGTACCGTGCGTCCCGGCCATCGCGCCGAGGCCGGCGAAACGCGCCGGACCGGGCCGTCGCCGGGGCGGATGGGCCGGGCACGCGGCCGGGGCGGGTGGCCTGGGCGCGGCCGTCAGGACGCCGCGGCGAACGGCACACCCTTCTCGTCGAGCGCGCGCTTGATGCGCACCCGCAGCTCGCGCGCGACCTCGCTCTGCTTGCCGGGCATGGTCTTGGCGGTCACCCGGAAGATCATCGCAGAGTCGGAGATCTGCTCCAGGGCGTACACCTTCGGCTCCTCGACGATCACCAGGTCGCGCATGCCGGGCTCCTCCCACAGCCCGTTCGCGATGGACTTGAGCAGCTCGCGGATCTCCTCGATGTCGGCGTCGTACGGCACCGGCACGTCGACCAGCGCCCGCGACCAGCCCTGCGACTCGTTGCCCACCCGGCTGATCGTGCCGTTGCGGATGTACCACACCCGGCCGTCGGCGTCCCGCAGCCGGGTGATGCGCAGCGTCACGGCCTCGACGGTGCCGGTGGCCGGGCCGGCGTCGATGATGTCGCCGACGCCGTACTGGTCCTCCAGCAGCATGAACATGCCGGAGATGAAGTCCTTCACCAGCTCCTGCGCGCCGAAGCCGATCGCGATGCCGAGGATGCCCACGCTGGTGAGCAGCGGCGCGAGGTTCATGCCGAAGCGGGCGAGCACCATCAGGAACGCGGTGCCCATGATCACGATGGTGGCGATGTGCCGCAGCACCGACCCCATCGTCTCGGCCCGCTGCCGGCGCCGCTCGGTGAGCAGCACCTGGGCGGCGTCCGTCTGCTGCCCGGACCGGGCGCGCAGCTTCTCCGGGAGCACGCCCTGCGCGGCCTTGCGGGTGATGCGCTCGATCAGGCGGAGCACCAGCTTCCGCAGGACGAACGCGCCCGCCAGGATGAGCACGATCGTGATCAGCCAGGCGGCGAACGGCGCCCAGCCCTTCGGCAGGACACCCTCCACCAGCGGGCAGATCACGTCGTTCGACGAGGTGCAGGTGGAGAGCACCGCCTCGGTGAGCGCCTCCGGGTCCGGAAGCACCAGGTCGGTCGGGTCCGGCGTGGAGGTGGCCTCCGGGGTCGGCGCCGGCGTGGCCTCCGCCGTCTGCGCGGGAGTGCCTTCCGGTGTGGGGGCCGGGGTCGCCGGGGCGTCGGACGGGGCCGCGGACGGGTTCGCCTCCGGCGTCGGCGCAGGTGCGAGCGATCGCAGGAACACTTACGGGGTCCTCGGGGATTGGTTCGGTCGGCGGTTGGTCATACCTCGGTCAACCATAGTGATACCGCCGAGGTGCCACCGCCGACCGAACCGGCCGCCGCAACCTCCGCGCCGTCAAGAGGGGGCGCCGGGCCCGACCGCCGGATCAGGCCCGTACCGCCCCGCGCGGCGGCCCGGCCGGTAGGCGCACCCGGAAACACCTGCCGGCCGTCCCCTCGCCGGGATGGGGTCCCGGCGCCGCCCGGCACCGCCGTACCGGCGGCCCGGGCGGAGCTATACGCCTCGGGTGCAATTACGAATCCGAGTCTGACTCGGGTGAATCCGAGCCTGACTCGGATGTCTGGCTCGGTACCGTGTTCGATTCCGGCGAATCAGGAATTCACCTATCGTTCCGACTTACCGGGAATTCGAGAAAATGATCCTGGAGTCGGCGCGGCAGGCAACGCCCGGACCCTCCGGCGCGTTCCGCACCGCCGCCGCGCCGACCCCGGGGACGCCGCGGTGGGCGCGTGCCTCTAGTCGCCCACCGCGGCGAGCACTCGGGCCACCTTCGTCGCGGCGCCGGCCGGATCGTCCGCCCGGTGCATGCGCTCGCCCCACGACCACCAGTAGTAATCGGTCGTCGCCTGCGGGCGGCAGGTGACGTTCTCGGTGAGGCTGGTCGCCTTCGGATTGATCACACGCACGAAGGCGCGGCCCGACGGCGTGCGCACCACGCGGGCGAGCAGGCCGCGTGCGTCCAGTTCCGACACCAAGCGCTCCAGGTGACCGAGGTGGTCCTCGCGCACCGCATGTCCTCCTCGTACGGCGGGCCTCTTCGGTCCCGCGCTTGCTTTTCCGGTCGGCTCAAGATGACCGACATCGTCAAATGGCGCAACGGACCTTTGAGGCGGCCGTGGATGGGGGATACCCCAATCAGGGCTATAGAAGCGCTCCGAAGGAGGACGATCCTTAGCCGAATTCCGCAAGACTCGTTCCCCAGCAGACCTCGTTTGGTCCATTATTCTCTGTAGGCGTAGCGCAACCCGCCGGTAACAGTGAGTCAGGGGGCGGTCGACCGGGCGGGGACTCGGCAGGGCGGCCGCGTGCCGCCCAAGGAGAGGGGCTGTCATGGTCGTGCCAGGCATGGTCGGAGATGACGGCCGAACCTCGAACGGCAGGGCGACGGAGAACCGGATCGTGACCGGGAGACACAGGGAGACCGAACTCGCCCGGCGGAGCCGGGCTCGAGGGTTGGCCGCGGGGCGAAGCCTTCCCCAGATCGCGGACGAGATCTTCGAGTTATGCGGTCCGCAGTTCGGCACGACGCGGATCAAGGCCCACCGCCTGGCCCACGGCATCGCGCTCGCCGACGTGATCGAGCAGGTACGCGCACTGTTCGAGCGCGACGGCAAGCCCGTCCCCGGGATCGGCGAGACATTGCTGTCGGCGTACGAGAGCGGCCTCAAACGGCCGGGCCCGGAGTACCTCCACTACCTGTGCACGGTCTACCGGGTCGAGCCGGCCGCCCTCGGCTACGAGGGGCCGTGCATCTGCGGAAACGGACACCGTGCCCCCGGCGCGGGCCGGAACGACGCGGCACAGGAGCCCACCCACGAGCTGGTCCCCAGGCAGCGTGAGCCGCGGACGTGGCCAACCGGCAGTGATGCCCCCGGCGATGGGGGCGAGGAGGACGAGAACGTGCTACGCAGGACGTTGTTGCAGCTCCTCGCGGTGACGGGAGCCGGCGCGGTGATCGAGCCGGAGACCCACAGCCGGGTCTTCGGCGCCGTCGAGAACATCCGCAGGCGGCTGGACGAGACCCTGGTGTCGGGCACCGTGTCGGCGGCCATGCTCGACCAGTGGGAGGAGGCCACCAAGGGGTTCGGCCGCCAGTACATGAAGACCCCTCCGCTGCAGTTGCTCTGCGACGTTCTGCTGGAGCTCAGCTCGGTACGCAGGGCGATGTCGCACCGGCAGCCGGTGGACCTGCAGCGGCGGCTGTGCCAGATGACGGCCCAGCTCTCCGGCCTGAGCGGGATGATCATGCTCAACCTCGGCGACCACCGGCTCGCGCGCTCGTTCTTCCGCACCGCGCGCACCGCCGCCGACGAGACCGAGGACCGCGCGCTGCGCGCCTGGGTGATCGCCCGCGAGTCCCTGGTCCCGCTCTACTACGGCGACCCCCAGGAGGCCCTCAACCTCGCCAGGCAGAGCCGTGCCCTCGCCGGCCAGACCCCCTGCCCGGCGCAGGCGATGGCGCCGATCGTGGAGGCGCGGGCGATCGCGATGCAGACCGGCTCGAGCGGCCGCAAGGACTCGGTCCTCCAGGCCAAGCGCGCGCTGTCCCGGGCCCGCGCGGCGTTCACCCAGATGAGCAGCGACGACCAGCAGGACCTCGCGTTCGGCTACACCGAGCGCCAGCTCTACTTCCACGAGGGCGACGCGCTGGTACGGCTGGGCGAGACGATCGAGGCCGACTACATCCTCCAGAAGGCCCTCGCCCAGTACGGGCCGTCGGATTGGCTCGACCCCACCCTCATCCGGTTCGACCGGGCCCGCTGCAAGCTGATCGAGGGTGAGATCGAGGAGGCCGCGCGGATGGCGCTGGAGACCTGGAACAGCCTCGAGGACGCCTACCGCACCGACATCGTGGTGCGCCGGGCGAACGACCTCATCCGGCAGGCGGAGAAGGCGGCGGCCGGGAACCGCGTCCCCCAGCTCGAGCAGCTCAAGGAGGCCGTCCTGGCCCGGAAGGCGGCGGAGGCATGAGCCTGCGCATCCGCCGCTACCGCTGGTCCGATCTGGAGGCCGTCTGCGCGCTCAACCGGATCGGGCTCGCGCAGGTGGGCCTCGCCCCGGGGGACGGCGTCTACTACGACCACGACCTGCCGCGCATCCACGAGATCTACCTCAACGGCCACGGCGAGTTCCTCGTCGGCCTGGTCGACGGCCGCGTCGTCGCGATGGGCGGGCTGCGGCGGGTCACCGAGCACGAGGCCGAGCTGTGCCGTATGCGGGTCCACCCCGAGTACCAGCGGCGCGGGTACGGCACGCGCATCCTGCTCCGGCTCGAGGAGCGGGCGGTCAAGCTCGGCTACCGCCGCCTCGTCTGCGACACCACGAGCAACCAGATCGCCGCGATGGCGCTGTACCGGCGGCACGGCTGGCTGGAGACCGGACGCCGGCGCATCGGCGCGCTCACCGTCGTCTACTTCGAGAAGGAACTCCACCCCGAGGCCGACGAGCACGATTTACCCGCGGTGAGGGAGAACGCCTGACAGGACCGCCCGGTCCCGTCGCGGCCGGTGGGCCACGACGGGACCGTGGCTTGTCCGGCCGCTACGCCTCCGGCCCGGCGGCCTCCGCGGCGGCGAGTTCGGTGTGCACGGCGAGGAACGCGAGCTGGTCGGCCGCGAGCTCGACGCTGCGGCTCACCGCCCGCGCCCCGTGCCCCACCTCGGTCTCGTTGCGCAGCAGGATCGGCCGGTCGGACGAGGTGGCGTGCTGGAGCGCCGCGCACATCTTGCGCGCGTGCAGCGGGTCGACCCGGGTGTCGGAGTCGAACACGGTGAACAGCGTCGCCGGGTACGGCACGCCCTCGCGCACGTGGTGGTAGGGCGAGTAGGCGAGCAGCCAGCGGAACTGCTCGGGATCGTCGGCCGAGCCGTACTCCACGTTCCACGTCGCGCCGAGGCCGAACCGCTCGTAGCGGATCATGTCGAGCAGCGGGGCCGAGCAGACCACCGCCGCGTACAGCTCCGGGCGCTGGGTGAGCGCGGCGCCGACGAGCAGCCCGCCGTTCGAGCCGCCGGAGATACCGAGCCGGTCGGGCGTGGTCACCCCGGTGGCGATCAGGTGCTCGGCGGCGGCGTGCAGGTCGTCGAAGACGTTCTGCTTGTTGCCGAGCATGCCCGCCCGGTGCCACTCCTCGCCCTCCTCGCCGCCGCCCCGCAGCTGGGCGATCGCGTAGACGCCGCCCGCCTCGGCCCAGGCGAGGATCGACGCCGAGTACCCGGGCGCCATGGAGATACCGAAGCCGCCGTAGCCGTACAGGATCGTCGGCCGCGGCCCCTCCCCGGGCCGGGAGATCACCAGCATGCGCACCTGCGTGCCGTCCTTCGACCGGTAGACGACCTGCTCGGTGCGCACGTCCGGCACCTCGACCGTGCCGGGGGCGGCCGCCCACAGCGTGGTCTCGCCCGTCCGGGCGTCGTACCGGTGCACCGCGGGCGGCGTGGTGTTGTCGGTGTAGACGAACCACGCCTCGTGGCCGCCCTCCGGCCGCTCCACCAGGCCGCCGATCGTGCCGATGCCGGGGGTGGCCACCTCGCCGGTGCGGGCGCCGGTGGCCAGGTCGTGCACGGTGATCTCGCCGATCGCGTGCCGGGTCCAGCCGACGAGCAGGGTGCCGGCCTCGTCGAGGATCGCGAACGAGGCGAGCACCGCCTCCGGGTCCTCGGGGACCAGATCCCGCCAGTGCTCGTAGGCAGGCGTGGCCGGGTCGGTCACGCAGATCCGGCCGCGCGGGGCGTCCCGGTCGGTGAACACGTACAGCCGCCCGTCGCGGCCGAAGTGCAGCCCGGTCTGCGCGTCGACCCCCTCCTGCACGGTGACCGGCTCCGGCGCCTCGGCCGGGGAGGCGGTGAGGTCGGCGATCCACAGGTCGTTGCGCGGCGCGGTGCCCTTGGACGCGGAGATCGTGAGCCAGCGGCCGTCCCGGGAGACCGACACCCCGTAGTACTCGGTCTTGTCCCGGCCCTCGCCGAAGACGAGCACGTCCTCGTCGGCCGGGGTGCCGACGCGGTGCAGGTAGACGCGGCGGTGGTACTGCCGCTCGTCCTCGGGCACGCGCTCCGGCGGCAGCCGCCGCACGTAGTAGAACGCCTCGCCGCCGGGCAGCCAGGCGATGGGGGAGTAGCGGCACCGGTCGATGGGGCCGTCCACCCGCTCGCCGGTCGCCACGTCCATGACGTACAGCCGGGACTCCTCGTCGCCGCCGACCGAGAGCTGGTAGGCGAGCAGCCGCCCCTCCTTGTCGGGCTGCCAGGCGTCGAGCGTGGTGAGGCCGCTCGGGTCGATCGCGACCGGGTCGATCAGCGGCCGCTCGGCGCCGTCCTCGACCACGTACAGCACCGCGTGCTCCTGGTCGGGGGTGCGGCGCATGAAGAAGTACCGGTCCCCGCGCCACACCGGCGGCCCGACCGTCCCCGACCGCATGAGCTCGGCCACGCGCTCGCGGAACCTCCGCCGGATCGGCAGGCCGGGTACGGCGGCGGCGAAGAGCTCCTCCTGCGCCTTGAGCCACTCCTTGGTGGCGGGGGAGTCGCGATCCTCCAGCCAGCGGTAGGGATCGGGCACCGGGGTGCCGTGCAGGACATCCACCACGTCGTCGCGGTGGGCGGTCGGGTACTGCGGTCGGGTCATGCCCGTAACCCTAAGCGCCCTCCGCCGCTGCGGCGCCGCCGTGACGCGGCCCGCCCGCACCGCCCGGAGGTACGGCGAGCCGCCCGCGGGCCCGGCGGCGTCCGTCACGAAGCGTGTCCATCTCGACGCGCGGGGCAGGCGTAAAGAAACCTCAGGGCGGGGATTATGCGTATCGGACGCCTCTTCCGCCATCCGCGGCCACGAGTTATGGGGTGGCGAGAGGGGACCGGAAAAGGCCACACTGGTTGAGGGCGGTGCCGTGGTGATCCGCTGGACCGTCCGGCGGAGGTCCGTGTGACGGAAGCGTCAGGGCCCGATGTCGGGCCGAGACCGGGGTCGTGCCGGGGGGCACGACCTCCGACGTGACGCGCTTAACTGGAAAGGCCCAGTGATGCGCCAGGTACTGCTGCTGAACGCTACGTACGAACCGTTAACCACCCTCTCGCTGCACCGGGCGGTCGTCCTGGTGCTGCGGGAGAAGGCCGAGGTCGTCCACCGGGACCGCCGGGGCGCCGTCCTGCGGTCGGCGAGCCGCACGCTGGAGGTCCCGTCGGTGATCCGGCTGCGGCGGTACGTCCGCATCCCGTACCGGTCCCGCATCCCGCTCACCCGGGCGGCCCTGATGCGCCGGGACGACTTCCGCTGCGCCTACTGCGGCCAGCGGGCCGAGACCATCGACCACGTCATCCCCCGATCCCGTGGCGGCACCCACACCTGGGAGAACTGCGTCGCCTCGTGCATGTCCTGCAACCACCGTAAGGCCGACAGGCTCGTGGAGGAGCTGGGGTGGACGCTCCGCGTCTCCCCGGTGGTGCCACGCGGCGCTCACTGGCGGCTCATCGGCGCGCAGTACGACGGAGACCCGCAGTGGGCGCCCTACCTGGAATCGGCGGCTTGACCTTACCACAGGCGACGGCGGTCGTACTCTGGTGCCATGCCGCGTTACGACTACCGGTGCCGCGCCTGCGGCGTGACCTTCGAGCTGTCCCGTCCCATGTCCGAGTCGGGCGACCCGGCGGTCTGCCCGGAGGGTCACGACGACACGGTGAAGCTTCTCCCCACCGTCGCCGTGACCGGAACGGCGACCGCCCCTCGTCCGAGCGGGGGATGCTGCGGCGGCGGCTGCTGCGGCTGAGGCGTGCGGCCGTCCGCCCGAGGTACGGCCGGCCTCCCGCCCGCGCCCGGCCCCGGGACGGCCCGGCAGCCCCGGCCCCGTCCGGTGCCGCGCCGAACCGCACCGCCCCTTCCTCGGCGTCCGGCGTCCGGTGGAGCGGGACCGTCGTGATCCGATGACCGGGCCCGACCGGCGTGCCCGGACGCGTGGCCGCCGCGTCCGTGCGCGGGTCAGTCCCGGCGTACCTCGTCCATCACCAGTGTGGCCACGCGTTCCACCGTGGCCCGGCCCGTCGCGGGCCGCGGGTGGCGGTCGCTCAGCACCGCGATGAGGGTGTCGCGGCTGGGCGAGACGATCCTGCCCGCGCTCGTGACGGTCCACCGGTCGCGGTGGCGCAGCCTGCCGTTGCGCAGCGCCACCCGGTCCCGGGCCATCGTGGCCGCACCGACGCCGCCGTGCCGTCCCGGGGCGTCGACGGCGAGCAGGGCGGCGGCGAACGCGCGGTTGCGGTCGTTCAGCGGGCCGCCCGGGGCGGTGAGCAGGTCGAGCACCCGCAGCTGGTCCGAGACGACGCTGCGCGTCTCCTTCCAGCGCAGCCCCGGCCCGGGCAGGGTGCGGTCGAGGCCGACCCGGCGGAGCGTGCGGGCCACGCCCGCGCGGCCGCCGAGGGCGGCGTAGAGCCGCTCGGCCGCCTGGTCGTCGCCGAGCCTGATCATCTTGGTGGCGAGGTCGCGCTCGGCGGGGGTGAGGCCGCGCGGCCGCCCCTGCGCGCGCAGCAACAGCACGAGCAGGATGTCGAGTTCCGCCACGTCACCGAGCCGGTACGGCGTGCCCTCCCGGTACTGGTAGCGCATGCCGGTGACCCGGTCGTACACCGCGACCGAGGCCCGGCCCGGCCGCCCGCGCAGGTAGCGGTCGAGCCGCGCGGTGAGCCGACGCCGCTGCTCGGCCGCGGCGGGGGCGGCCGCGACCGAGGAGGGGCCGTCCACGGTGCCCGCCGGGGCCGAGCCGGTGGGCCGGGGCGCGCCGGCCGGAGGACCGCTCGCCGTACCGTCCGCGCCGCCGCCCGGCGTGGCCGGCGCCGGTGCCGTGGCGTCCGGCAGCGCGGCCGCGCCCCGGGCGTCGCCCCGCGGCTCGGCCGGGCCGCCCGGCGCGCAGGCCGACCCGGCGAGCGCCACGATCAACGCGAGAACTCCCCCCGAAATCCTCATGACCGGATTCTGCCTGGTCATGGGTGGTTTCCCCGGGTATTCGGGGGTCGCGGCGTGTCAGGCGGCTTTGCGGCGCTGGAACGGCAGGAAGCGGCGGGCGAGGTGCGGGCGGGCCGGGATGTCGGTCGGCTCGACGGTGAGGATGCGGTCGAACCGGAAGGCGCGGACGGCACGGCGCAGCCGGCACCAGCCCACCAGGTACCAGTGCTCGCGGTGGACCAGGCAGGTGACCGGCTCCACGTCGCGCACGGTCGGCCGTCCGGCGGCGTCGACGTAGCCGAGGCGGACCACCCGCCGGGTGGTGATCGCGTTCGCGATCACCCGGGCGCGGCGGGCCACGTCGGCGTCGAGCGGGGTGGTGAGGGTGGCGAGCGTGGCGGCGACCACCTCGTCGTCGATGTCGAGGTGCTCGAACACGTGCCGCAGCCCGCGGCGGGCGGTGACGGACTGCGGGCCGGCGCCCAGGTGGGCGAGGGAGAGGGCGAGGGCGGCGATCTCGGCGGCCGTCAGGGGTGCGGCGCCCTGGTTCGCGACGGTTCCCATGATCCGACGTTACCTCCCGCCACCGACATTTTCTCTCCCCTTTTCGATAGGGTGTTCGATCGGATCGGGCCGCGAAAAGGCCCGGGGCCCGGGCGAAGCGGTCGCCCGGGCCCCGGCAGGTCGTGATCGTCAGGCCTCGTGGGTACGGCCGAGCTGGGACAGGTCGCGCGAGGCGCCGGTGGACGCCGAGGTGGTGAGCGCGGCGTACGCCTGCAGCGCGGCGCTCACCGGGCGGTTCCGGTCACGCGGCCGGTACCCGTGCAGCGTGTCGAGCAGCTCCTTGCGCCGCCGGGCGAGCTCCTCCTCGGACACCCGCAGCTCGATCGACCGGTTCGGGATGTCGATGTCGATGATGTCCCCGTCGCGGACGAGCGCGATGATGCCGCCCTCGGCCGCCTCCGGGGAGATGTGGCCGATCGACAGGCCGCTCGTGCCGCCGGAGAACCGGCCGTCGGTGATGAGCGCGCAGACCTTGCCGAGGCCCTTCCCCTTGAGGAAGCTCGTCGGGTAGAGCATCTCCTGCATGCCGGGGCCGCCCTTGGGGCCCTCGTAGCGGATCACCACGACGTCTCCGGGCTTCACCCGGTCGCCGAGGATGCCCTCGACCGCCTCCTCCTGGGACTCGAACACCACGGCCGGGCCGGAGAAGCGCCAGATCGACTCGTCGACGCCGGCGGTCTTCACCACCGCGCCGTCGCGGGCGAGGTTGCCCCACAGCACGGCCAGGCCGCCGTCCCGGGTGTAGGCGTGCTCGATGTCGCGGATGCAGCCGTTCTCCCGGTCGAGGTCGAGGCTCTCCCAGCGGTTGCTCTGCGCGTACGCCTGCGTGGTGCGCGCCCCGCCGGGGGCGGCGTGCCACAGCTCGATCGCCTCGGGACGCACCTTCGGCGAGCGCGGGTCCCACTCGTCGATGTAGTCGCCGAGCGTGGGCGAGTGGATCGTGCGGGTGTGCCGGTGGATCAGCCCGGCGCGGTCGAGCTCGCCGAGGATCGCCGGGATGCCGCCGGCCCGGTGCACGTCCTCCACGTGGTACTTGGCCGTGGCGGGCGCGACCTTGCACAGGCACGGCACGCGCAGCGACAGCTCGTTGATCTCCTTGAGGCCGAAGTCGACGCGGGCCTCGCGGGCCGCGGCGAGCAGGTGGAGGATCGTGTTCGTCGAGCCGCCCATCGCCACGTCGAGGGCCATCGCGTTCTCGAACGCGTCCCGGGTGGCGATGGAGAGCGGCAGCACCGACTCGTCGTCCTGCTCGTAGTAGCGCCGGGCGAGCTCCATCACGGTACGGCCGGCCTTGCGGTACAGCTCCTTGCGCGCGGTGTGCGTGGCGAGCGTGGTGCCGTTCCCGGGCAGCGCGAGGCCGATCGCCTCGGTGAGGCAGTTCATCGAGTTGGCGGTGAACATGCCCGAGCACGAGCCGCACGTGGGGCAGGCGCTCTCCTCCATCCGGGCGAGCTCGTCGTCGGAGACCGCGTCGTCCGCGGAGGCGATCATCGGGTCGATCAGGTCGAGCTTGCGGCCCGGGATCTTGCCGGCCTCCATCGGGCCGCCGGAGACGAACACGGTCGGGATGTTGAGCCGCAGGGCGGCGAGCAGCATGCCCGGGGTGATCTTGTCGCAGTTCGAGATGCAGACCAGGGCGTCGGCGCAGTGGGCGTTCACCATGTACTCCACCGCGTCCGCGATGAGCTCGCGGCTGGGCAGGGAGTAGAGCATGCCGCCGTGGCCCATCGCGATGCCGTCGTCGACCGCGATCGTGTTGAACTCCCGGGGCACGCCGCCCGCCTCACGCACCGACTCGGCCACCACCGCCGCGACCTCGCGCAGGTGCACGTGGCCGGGTACGAACTGGGTGAAGCTGTTGGCCACCGCGACGATCGGCTTGCCGAAGTCACTGGCGGCCACACCGGTCGCCCTGAGCAGGGCCCGGGCGCCGGCCATGTTCCTGCCGTGGGTGACCGTACGGGACCTGAGGGCGGGCATGGCGGTTCTCCCATCCGAAGACGTGCGGGTCTTCAAATGGTAGGGCCATCCCGCACCCGGCGCGGCACGCACCGCCGGGCCGCGCGCGGCTCCGCGCCGGCCGTACCCCGGCACCCGGGCCGCGGGCGGCGCGGCCCAGGGCGGCTCAGTCCTCGGGGTAGCGCGCGGGCAGCACGCTCGCGCCGATCTCGTAGATCTCCTCGATCTCGGCGTCGGTGAGCGCCCGCTCCCGCCGGGTGATCCACTTGCGCACGCGGCTGCCGTCGAACACGTCCACGCCGCGCACGTTCAGGATCTTCCACGGGATCCGCGGGCCGTAGATCGCGAGCGACGGCACCACGTGGATCTCGCGGCCCAGGGCCTCGCTGATGAGCCTGCTCGCCTCGCTCGCCTCCATCCGGGCCTCGTCGAGACGTTCCTTCATGTTGAACGGCCCGTGGAAGAGCTTGCGATGCGACTGCACCCGGACCGGGAGCCGCTTGTCCCACTTCTCCGAGTCCACCGCGTAGACACCGGTCGGCCCGATCACCAGATGGTCGATCTGGGCGTCGGTGCCGGGGATCGCGCGGGCGTGCAGCGAGCGGTAGCCGTTCCGCTCGAGCTTGCGGAGCTGCGCCTCGGTGTGGCGCTCGGCCACGGACGGGCGGCGCCAGGCGGGCACCGAGGAGACGAGCTGGGCCTGGTAGACGGTGTCGGCGATCGCGGCGATGATCGCGGCGGTGACCCCAAGCCTCCAGTCGATGAGCAGCACGCCCACGCCCACGCCGACGAGCACGGAGATGATCACGCGCCGTCGCAGGTGCCGGTACCGCGGGTCCTGGATGAGATCACGCAGCGGAACCCGCGTGACCGGGGCATACGTCGACTCCGCCTCCCGGGGATGTTCCCGGACACGCTCCCCGGAAGGGCGATCACTCACCCAAATCGGTGACGTACCGTTACCGTTGTCTGGTTCGAGCCCGGAATCCACGTCACTCACGGTAGCCGAGACTCCAGGTCATGGATAGTGTTACCTAGTTCATACTTTTGTTGCCGCGTGCCGCCGCGTGCCCCGCGCGAGGGAAGGGTACGTACACATTTCCCCTCGCCCGGTCCACGGTCATCCCCACCGCGAGCGCCGCACTGGGCAAAGTCCCGTCATCCGCCTACCGTTCGGAGACGTGACGGAGATACATGATCTTACCGCCCTGCAGCAGGCGGCGGCGGTACGCGACAGGGAACTGTCCCCGGTGGAGATCGTCGACCACTACCTCGCGCGCATCGAACGGCTCGACGCGCAGGTCGGCGCCTACGCCACGGTCACCGCCGAGCTCGCCCGCGAGCAGGCGCGGCAGGCCGAGCAGGCGATCATGTCGGCCGCGGCGGCCGGCCCCTCCGGCGAGCTTCCCCCGCTGTACGGCGTGCCCATCCCGATCAAGGACCTCAACCTCGTCAAGGGCGTGCCCACGCTCTTCGGCTCGGCCGTCTACGAGGGCTTCGTCGCCCCGGTCGACGACGGCGTGGTGGAGCGGCTGCGCGCGGCCGGCACGATCATGCTCGGCAAGACGAACGCCCCCGAGTTCGGCCTGCCCTGCTACACCGAGACCGACGTCGCCCCGCCCGCCCGCACCCCGTGGGACCCGTCCCGGTCGGCCGGCGGCTCCAGCGGCGGGGCCGCGGCCGCGGTCGCCGCCGGGCTCGCCCCGGCCGCGCACGCCAGCGACGGCGCGGGCTCGATCCGCATCCCCTCCTCGGTCTGCGGCCTGTTCGGCATCAAGCCGTCCCGGGGCCGGATCAGCACCGGCCCGATCGTCCCGGACCTGGCGGGCCTGTCCACCAGCGGGCCGATCGCCCGCGACGTCGCGGACGCCGCGGCCCTGCTCGACGCGATGGCGCACAACGCGCCCGGCGACCTCTCCTACGCGCCGCCGCCCGAGATGCCGTTCGCCGAGTACGCCCGGCGCGACCCGGGCCGGCTGCGGATCGGCCGCACCGCGGAGCCCGTGGTGCCCGGCGTGGAGATCCACCCCGAGGTGATGGCGGCCTACGAGGCGGCCTCCAGACTGCTGGAGTCGCTCGGGCACGAGGTGGTCGACGTGCCCCGGGTCTACGACGGGGGGATCCTCGCCGACTTCGAGACCCTCTACTACGCGTACGCCACCGTGCACCCGGTCGACCCGGCGATGGAGGGCAAGCTGCGCCCGCTCACCGCCTGGCTGCGCGAGCGCGGCCGCGCCGTGTCCGCGCCCGAGCTGCTGCGCGCGATGTCCTCGCTGCAGTTCGCGGCCCGCGCCGGGCTCGCCGCCACGGCGGAGTACGACGCGCTGCTCATGCCGACGCTCAGCATGCCGCCGGTGCCGGTGGGCTGGTTCGAGGAGTGCGACGACCCGGCCGAGACGTTCCGGCGCATGGAGCGCTTCACCCCGTTCGCCGCGCTGTGCAACGTCAGCGGGCAGCCCGCGGTGAACCTCCCGCTGCACTGGACGCCCGGCAACCTGCCGATCGGCGTGATGCTCGCCGGCCGGTACGGCGAGGAGGGCCTGCTGATCTCGCTCTCCGCGCAGATCGAGCGGGCCGTCGGCGGCTTCTGGGGGGAGCGCCGCCCCGCCGTCTGGTGACGGCCCGCGCGGTGGTCACGCGCCGCCCCGGTGCGCCGCGCGGCCGTCCCCGTCCCGGGTGGCGGCGAGCAGGCCGGCCAGGTGCGCGGCGGTGTCGGCGAGCAGCGTCGACGGCGTGATCGGCGCACCGGCGACCGCCGAGAACAGGCTCGGCAGGCCGGGCAGCGGGTAGCCGTCGTCGTCGAGCGCGCCGCGGGCGATCTCGTGCCGGGCGAGCCGGGCCCGGCTGCGCTCCCACGCCTCGAGCACCTCCGCGCGGGACGGCACCCCGAAGCCGTGCCCGACGGGCGCGGCGTGGCGCAGCCGTACCAGCGGGCTCTCGGCGAAGCCGCGGGCCACCCGGCAGCGGGCGGCGAGGTCCTCGCGCGCCTTCGGGTCGATCCAGTCCATCGCGGGGCACGGGGTACGGCACCGGGCCACGCAGACCGCGAGCGCCCCGGCCACCTGGCTGTGCTGCCGGTCGAGGTACGCCTGCCAGCCGGAGGGCGGCTCCACCGCGACCCGGAGCGTGCGCTCGGCCGCGGACCGGGCCGCCTTGGTGTGCGCGCAGTCGGCTGCGTCGAGCACCCCGAACCGGCTGCCCGGCGCGCGCAGCCCGGCGGGCCAGCGCACCGGGTCGCCGGCGTGGCCGAGCACGGTCTCGAACGCGAGCAGCGGCAGGTACTCGGCGGCGATGTGCAGCGCCGCGGTGACCGGGCTCAGCTCGTGCCGGTCCCAGCGCACCCGGATCACCTCGAGCAGCAGCCCGAACGCCGGGCGCAGCGAGTCGAGCGCCCCGCGCGGACGCTCGCGCGCGGTCTGCGGCATGTGGCAGGCGTGCGCCCGGCGGCGCAGCTCCGCGGGCACGTACCGCTCGTCGTCGCCGTGGGCGAAGTCCTCGGCGTCGAGGGTGAGCAGCCGCTGGCCGAACTCGCACACCGCCACAACCCGCCGCGCGTCCGCCAGCGCGCGCGGCGCGAGCGCGCCCACGTCGCCGAACGCGTACCGCCGGGCGAGTTCGATGAGCAGGTCGAGGGGGGATCGCACGAGGCTCTCCAGTTGTGCGTGCCGTGCCGGTGCCGTCGTGGATCACCCGGGCGGGCTCCGGCGGATACCGGGCGGGGAGCCGGGGCGGCGGATCCGGCGGGATCCGGGCCGGCCGCCCCGCTCACGTGGTCACCGGGCCGTCAGGCCGCGGCGGCGTCCTTCGCCCGGGCGCGCAGGGCGCGGCGGATGCCGTCGGCGCCCTCCAGCAGCAGCCGGCGCAGCGCGTGCGGCGGCTCGGCCTCGGCGAGGTACCGCTGGGTCTCCTCGATCGTCTCCGCCCGGATCTGGAACACCGGGTAGCAGCCCACCGCGAAGTTCTGCGCCATGTCGGTGGTCCACTCCCGCCAGACGCGGCCGACCTCGGCGAAGAACCGCTCGCCGTACGGCGCGAGCAGCTCGGGGTGGTGCGGGTCGTTGAAGCCGAGGATCGTCGACCGCAGCACCGCGCCGCTCAGCCCGCCGTCGACGATCGTCGCCCAGGCCGCCTCCTTCGCCTCCGGCGTGGGGATCGCCGCCCGGCACATCGCGGCCGACCGCTCGCCGGTCGCGGTCCGGTCCCGCTCCAGCTCGGCGGCGATGTCGGCCTCGCCGAGCACCCCGCCGCTCACCAGCGCGTGGGTGAGCGTCCAGCGCAGGTCGGCGTCGACCGCGAGCCCTTCCGGCACGGCGGTGCCGTCGAGGATGCCGCGCAGGAACGCCAGGTCCTGCTCGCGCACCGCGACCCCGGCGAACGCGTTCACGTAGGCGAGCTGGAAGTCCGAGCCCGGCTCGGCCTCGGCGATGAGCTCGCGCAGCCGGTCGGCGAGGATCGCCAGCCCCTCGGCCCGCCACGCCGGGTCGGCGTACTGCTGCACCGCCTGCCGCGCCTGCCGCAGCACGGTCTGCAGCACGGTGAGGTCGGTCACCGAGTGGATGCCGCGCACCACGAGCCGCACGTAGTCGCGGGTGGCCATCTCCGCGTCCCGGGTCATGTCCCAGGCCGCCGACCAGCACAGCGCGCGCGGCAGCGACTCGTCGAACCGCGCGATGCCGCCGTCCACGATCGTGCGCAGCGAGCGCTCGTCGAGCCGGATCTTCGCGTAGGTGAGGTCGTCGTCGTTGATCAGCACCAGGTCGGGCTGGGCCTCGCCGACGAGCTCGGGCACGGCGGTGCGGGAGCCGGAGACGTCGAGCTCGACCCGCTTGGTCCGGGTGAGCACGCCGTCCCGCTCGGTGTAGAGGCCGATCGCGATCCGGTGGGTGCGCAGCGTCGGGTAGTCGGCCGGCGCCTCCTGCAGCACCTCGAAGCTCGCGAACCGGCCGGACTCGTCGAGGGTGAACGACGGCCGCAGCGTGTTCACCCAGGAGGTCTCCAGCCACTCCTTCGACCAGGACGACAGGTCCCGCCCGGAGGTGCGCTCCAGCGCCGACAGCAGGTCCTTCAGCTCGGTGTTGCCCCAGGCGTGCTGGGTGAAGTAGTCGCGCACGCCCGCCAGGAAGTTGTCGAGGCCGACGTAGGCGACGAGCTGCTTGAGCACCGACGCGCCCTTGGCGTACGTGATGCCGTCGAAGTTGACCTCGACCGCCTGGATGTCCGGGATGTCCGCGGCGATCGGGTGGGTGGAGGGCAGCTGGTCCTGCCGGTACGCCCACGCCTTCTCCACGTTGGCGAACGTGGTCCACGCGCCCTTGCCCCACCGGGTCGCCTCGGCCTGGCAGAGCACCGACATGTAGGTGGCGAACGACTCGTTCAGCCACAGGTCGTCCCACCAGCGCATGGTGACGAGGTTGCCGAACCACATGTGCGCCATCTCGTGGAGGATGGTCTCGGCCCGGCGCTCCACCATCGCGTCGGTGACCCGGGAGCGGAAGATGTAGTCCTCCAGGAAGGTGACCGCCCCGGCGTTCTCCATCGCGCCCGACTTGAACTCGGGCACGAACAGCTGGTCGTACTTGCCGAACGGGTACCGCAGCCCGAACACCCGGTGGAAGAAGTCGAAGCCCTGCCGGGTCACCTCGAAGATGTTCTCCGCGTCGAGGTACTCGGCGAGCGAGGCCCGGCAGTAGATGCCGAGCGGGATGCCGTCGTGCTCGGAGCGCACCACGTGGTACGGCCCGGCGATCAGCGCCGTGATGTAGGTGGACATCACCGGGGTGGGCGCGAACTTCCACCTCCTGGCCCGCTGCAGCACGCCGTGCCGGTGGCGCTCCTCCGGCAGCTCCTCCACCGACTCGGGCACGGTGTTCGACACCACCTCCCAGTCGGCGGGGGCGATCACGATGAACTCGAACGTCGACTTCAGGTCGGGCTGGTCGAAACAGGCGTACATGCGGTGCGCGTCCGCCGTCTCGAACTGGCTGTGCAGGTAGACCCGCTGGTCCACGGGGTCCACGAAGCGGTGCAGCCCTTCACCGGTGCGCATGTAGGTGCAGTCGGCGTCGACGCGCAACTCGTTCGTCGCCGCGAGGTCTGGCAGGGGGATGCGCCCGGCGACCGGGTCGTACGTGGCCGGGTCGAGTTCGCGCCCGTTCAACGTGATGCTGCGCACGCGGGCGCCGGCGAGGTCGATGAAGGTCGCGGCCCCGGGCTCGGCACAGTCGAACCGGACCGTGGTGACGCTCTCGAAACGGTCCTCGCCCTCGGTGAGATCGAGTTCCACCGTGTAGGACCGGACCGTCAGCAGCCGGGCTCGTTCCCGGGCCTCGTCACGGGTCAGATTGCCTGCCACATCGGCTCCTCATCGCTGTGCCCCGCTGCCGCCTTGCAGGGGGTCTTCCGAATCCTGCCATGCCCGGGAGGGACGTTCCCTTCGGGAATACCCTCGTTCCAACCGTGGGTTGCGCCACAGTGTAAGCATGTGATCGCGACCTGGGAGCTGACGATGACCGATCGGATTCCTGTGGATTTCTGGTTCGACCCGCTGTGCCCGTGGGCCTGGCTCACCTCCCGCTGGGTGCTCGAGGTCGAACGGGTCCGTCCGGTCGAGCCGCGGTGGCACATCATGAGCCTCTACGTCCTCAACGAGGACAAGGACATCCCCCAGCAGTACCGTGAGCTGCTCGCGAACGCGATGGGGCCGGTACGCGTGCTCGCCGCCGCGGCGAACAAGTACGGCGGGGAGACCGAGGGCGGGGAGAGCGCCGTGCTCGGCCGCCTCTACACCGAGATCGGCGTGCGGTTCCACAACCGGGCCGAGCTCGGCGAGGACCGCAGCAAGGAGCGGTTCGCCGAGGTGCTCCGCCGCGCGCTGGAGGCCGCGGGCTACGACGCGCAGCTGGTCGACGCGATGGACTCCACCGAGTACGACGACGAGATCCGCCGCTCCCACGCCACCGCGATGGAGCTGGTCGGCGAGGAGGTCGGCACCCCGGTGATCAAGGTGGGCGAGACCGCGTTCTTCGGCCCGGTGGTGAGCCCCACGCCGAAGGGCGAGGCGGCCGGCAGGCTGTGGGACGGCGTGCTCCTGGTCGCGGGCACCGACGGCTTCTTCGAGCTCAAGCGCTCCCGCACCCGCGGGCCGGTCTTCGACTGACGGGAGCGCGGCCGACCCCTCCGCGGGGGAGGAACCTCTCCCGCGGGGGCGGCCCGCCCTCCCTTTCGCGTTCCGCCCGGCCGGGTCACGGGCACGGCACCGCCCCCGTGGGCCGGCCGCGGCGGCCATCCCTGCGGCATGGCCCTGCGAGATCTGACCGTCGGCAGGTGCGGTACGGCTCGGCCTCGCGCGGCCTCCGCGGCCATGTGAGCGGGCCCCGGGCCGGTCGGGCGCGGGCGGACGGTGCGCGTGATCCCCCGGCGGCGGCGACCCCGCCGCGGCGTACACGCTGCGCGTTGCCCGGCCCTCGCTGTGCCCGGGCGCAATGGGTGGCCGCGGGCCCGCGGTCCGTCCGGCCGTGTCCGGCAGGGCCGGGCGCACGGAGCGATCAGGTCACCCGCCGGCCCGCGCGGCGTCGCCGTCGGCCCGCGGCGCGGTGGTGGCCGGCGGGAAGCGCATGGCCGGGAAGGCGGCGTCGCGGAGGATGCGGTCGATCGTCGCGGTGGCCGAGCCGTACAGGTCCCGTCCCGCCTCGGTGAGGCGCACCTGGGATCCCCGCCCGTCGTCCGGCGACGCCGTGCGCTGCAGGACGCCGGCCGCCTCCATCTGCGCCACGATCCGGGACACCTGGGGCTGGCTGCGCGAGACCCGCTCGGTCAGGTCGACCAGCCTCGTCCAGCCCGTGGCCGGGGCCAGCGCCGACATCAGCTCGTAGGCGCTGACGCAGAGTCCGTGCTCGCGCGCGAGCTCGCGTTCGATGGTCTGGGTCAGCCGGTTGCAGGCGCGCATCATCTCGAGCCAGCCGGTCACCAGGTCGTCGCTCACCCTTCACAACCTACCGGAGGGAACTTTCATTCGCATGCATAGACAACTTTCATGCGCATGCATAGAGTTGCCCGCATGGACGACAGCACACGAACCCGCTCCGCCGCCCCGGGCCCGCCGTCGCAGGCGCCGGACGCCTCCGCGTCCTGGAGCGCCATGGCCGTGCTCGGCACCGCCCAGCTCATGGTCATGCTCGACTCGACGGTCGTGAACGTCGCGCTGCCCTCCATCGGCCGCTCGCTGCCGGCCGGCACCGCGGCCCTGCAGTGGACCGTCGGCTCCTACGTGCTGACGTACGGCAGCCTGCTGCTCCTCGGCGGCCGCATCGCCGACGTGTTCGGGCGCCGCCGCTCGTTCCTCGCCGGGCTGGCGCTCTTCGGCGCGGCCTCCGCGCTGTGCGGCCTCGCCCCGGCCACACCGGCGCTGCTCGCCGGACGCTTCGCCCAGGGCGCCGGCGCCGCGGTGCTGTCCGCCGCCGCGCTGTCCGCGGTGCTTGCGGTCTACCGCTCGCCCGGCCGGCGCAGGATCGCCCTGGCCGCGTGGAGCGGCCTCGGCGTGGTGGGCGCGACGATCGGCGTCATCCTCGGCGGCCTGCTCACCACGACGCTCGGCTGGCGATGGGCGTTCCTGATCAACGTCCCGGTCGCCGTCCTGACCGGCCTCGCCGCGCTGCGCGCGGTGCCGCCGCTCGCCGCCGTACGGCGCCGCCCGCTGCGGCTGCCGATCGCGCTGCTCACCACCGGCGGCCTGGCCGCGCTGTCGTACGGGCTGATCCGGCTGCAGGACGGCCTCGGCACCCCGGCCGCGTGGGCGGGCATCGCCGTCGCGGTGCTCCTGCTGGCCCTGGTGACCGTGCGCCAGGCCGGCGCCGAGGACCCGTTGCTGCCCCTGCACCTGCTGCGCTCGCCCACATACGCGCTGAGCTGCGCCGGGCTCTCGCTCGCCGCCGCGGTGATGATCGCCGGGACGTACCTGGCCGCCGGGTACTTCCAGCGCGCCCACGGCATGCCGGCGTTCGCCGCCGGTCTCGCCCTGCTGCCCATGGCGCTGTCCTCGCTGCTGGTCGCCGTCGTCGTGCCCAGGCTCGCCGGACGCCTGGGGCCCGCGCGGCTCTACCTCTGCGCCGCGGGCGCGCAGCTCGCCGGCGCGGTGATCCTCGTCGCCGGAGCGGCCCTGGTGATCATCGGGGCGGGGCTGCCGAGCGCCTTCGTCCCGCTCTACGCCATCGGCTCCGCCCACGTCCGGCCGGCCGAGTCCGGTGTCGGGTCCGGCCTGCTCAACACCTTCAACCAGACCGGCGGCGCGCTCGGCGTGGCGGTCGCGGGCACCGTGGCCGCCGCGGCCGCGGCCTCGTCGCTGCGGACCGGCGCCACCGCCGCCGAGGCCGCCGTCGACGCCACGAGCGCCGGGTTCGCCGCGCTCGCCGTATGCGCGGTGACCGCGCTGCTCGTCGCGGCCGCGCTGATCCGCCTCACCCGGCCCGCGACCGCGCGCCCGGACCGGCCCTGACCAGGCGGGCCGCGCCGGCGCACCAGGACCCCGCTCCGCATCCCCGGCCGAGCCGTCCCGCCGGTCCCGAGGGGGAAACCCCTCCACCGGGTGGAGGAACCTCTCCCCGCGGAAGAACCGGCCGGAACGCGGCGGAACGCGAGGCCGGAAAGCGGGGTGCCGCGGCACGGCGGGAGCCTTTAGATTCTTTAGGTGACGGCCCGCATACGGACAGCGACGCCGTGCCGGGGTACCGTCGGTTCGCCGGGCGGCGCGTGCCGGCCGTGCGGAGGGTGAGGGGATGCGTCGGCTCTACATCAACGGGTCCTGGATTCCGTCGAGCGGCGGAGACGGCATCGACGTCGTCAACCCCGCCACCGAGCAGGTGATCGACCGGGTGCCGGTGGGCACCAGGGCGGACGCCGTCGCCGCCGTCGCCGCGGCGCGCGAGGCGTTCCCCCGCTGGGCGGCCACCGCCCCCGCGGCCCGGGCCAAGTTCCTCACGGTCGCGGGCGAGGTGCTCGCCGCCCGGGCCGAGCGGATCGCCCGGGTGATCGCCGCCGACCTGGGCGCGCCGTACGGCCTGGCGCTGCGGCTGCACGTCGGGCTGCCGCTGCGGGTGCTGCGCTCGTACGCAAGGCTCGCCGCCGAGTACCGGTTCGACGCCGGGCGGGCGGGCGACGCGCTGGTGGTGTGCGAGCCCGCGGGGGTGGCCGCTGCGATCACCTCGTGGACGCTGCCGCTGCACCTGCCGGTGTGCAAGGTCGCCGCCGCGCTCGCCGCGGGCTGCACGGTGGTGCTCAAGCCGAGCGAGGTCGCCCCGCTCGCCGCCTACGAGCTCGCCGAGGTGCTGCACGAGGCCGGGCTGCCGCCGGGGGTGTTCAACCTGGTGAGCGGGTCCGGCCCGGTGGTGGGCGAGGCGCTCGCCGGGCACCCGGACGTGGACGTGGTCTCGTTCACCGGCGCCACCGCCACCGGGCGCCGGGTCGCGGCGCTCGCCGCGGACTCGGTGAAGCGGGTCGTGCTCGAGCTCGGCGGCAAGTCGGCGAGCGTCATCCTCCCCGACGCCGACCTGGCCGCCGCGGTGCGGGCCACGGTGGAGTCGGCGTTCCTCAACTCCGGCCAGACCTGCGCGGCCTGGAGCCGCATGCTCGTCCACCAGGACCACTACGACGAGGCGGTACGGCTCGCCGTGGCGGCGGCCCGCGAGCACCGGGTCGGCGACCCGTTCGCCGCGGACACCCGGATCGGGCCGCTGGTGTCGGCGGCGCACCGGGAACGGGTGCGGCGGGCGATCATCCGCGGCGAGGAGGAGGGCGCCCGGCTGGTGTGCGGCGGCGCCGAGCCGCCGCCGGGGCCGGGCTACCACGTGGCGCCCACCGTGTTCGCCGGGGTCGAGCCCGGCATGACGATCGAGCGGGAGGAGATCCTCGGGCCCGTGCTCACGATGATCCCCTACACCACCGTGGACGAGGCCGTCGAGATCGCGAACGGCACGCCGTACGGCCTGTCCGGGGCGGTGTGGGCGGGCGACCGGGAGCGCGCGCTCGCGGTGGCGCGGCGGCTGCGCACCGGGCAGGTGCACGTGAACGGCGGCGCGTTCGGCCACCTCGCGCCGTTCGGCGGCTACCGGCGGTCGGGCGTGGGCCGCGAGCTCGGCGTGGCCGGGCTGGAGGAGTACCTGGAGGTCAAGGCGCTCCACCTGTGACGGCGGCGCCCGCCCCGGGCGCGCTCAGGTGAGCAGGCCGGGCGCCCGGCCAGGGCCGGGGGTCTGCAGCAGGATCCGGCGGCGCTCCTGCTTGGGCAGGCGGTCGACGTAGAGCACGCCGTCGAGGTGGTCGGTCTCGTGCTGGAAGCACCGCGCCAGGTAGCCGCGCGCCTTGATGCGCAGCGGGCGGCCCAGCCGGTCGACGCCGGTCACGGTCACCCCGGCGGCGCGCGGGGTCGGGGCGTACAGCGGGGTGCCGGTCTCCCGCGACGGGACCGAGAGGCAGCCCTCGTCCTCTGTGATCTCGGTGGGGTCGTCCACGGTGAGCTCGGGGTTGATCACGTGCCCCTTGCGGCCGTTGACGTCGTAGACGAACAGCCGCAGCGACACCCCGATCTGCGGTCCGGCGAGGCCGGCGCCGTCCGCCGCGTACATCACCCGCATCATCTCGTCGACGAGCCGGCGCAGCTCGCGGTCGAACTCGGTGACCGGCTCGGCGGGGGAGCGCAGGACCGGGTCGCCGATACGGCGGATCTCTCGCATGCGGCCTCCAGGACGTGGGGGACGTCGTCCCCGGGGCGGGAACCTCGGTGGCGGTGCCGGGTAAGAGGCGGCGGGCGGTCGTGCCGCTTACCCGGCTCTCACTCTAGTGGAGCCCTGCGACATCCGGGACGGACGGGCTGTCAGAATTGACGGGTGCGCGTCCATATTGCTGCCGACCATGCCGGCTACGAACTGAAGAACCACCTGGTGTCCTGGCTCAAGGACCACGGGCACGAGCCCGTGGACCACGGGCCGGCCGTCTACGACGCCGAGGACGACTACCCGGTGTTCGTGCTGCGCGCCGCCGAGGCGGTCGCCGCCGAGCCGGGCAGCCTCGGCGTGGTGCTCGGCGGGTCCGGCAACGGCGAGCAGATCGCCGCCAACAAGGTCCGCGGCATCCGCGCCGCGCTGGCCTGGAGCGAGGAGACCGCCCGCCTCGCGCGCGAGCACAACGACGCCAACGTCGTCGCGATCGGCGCCCGCATGCACTCCGCGGAGGAGGCGACGCGGCTGGTGGAGGTCTTCCTCGCCACGCCGTACTCGGGGGCGGAACGGCACAGCCGCCGCATCGGCCAGCTCGCCGCCTACGAGAACGGCGAAGGGCTGCCGCCGCTGCCCTGATCCCCGGGTGCCCCGGCCGTGCGCCGGGGCCTCGCCGATCGGTCCGTCCGGACCGCCGGGGCGGCCCTGCTTCCCGATCCACCCGGAAGCCGGGGACGCGCTCCTCGCCCCGGCCCGGGAGGCCGGGGCCGTACGGTTGCCCCGGCCGGCCGGGAACCATGCTCTTCGCCCCGGCACAGGCCCCGGGGCGGTGCGATCCGCCCTGGTCAGGCCGGGGAGATGGCCTCTCGACCGCCTCCGGCGACCCGTCACGCCGGGCCGCCGGCCTGCCGTCAGGAGTCGTTCCTGCGCCTGGCGGGCGCGGGTGGCCTGCGCGGCATCTCGTCCCGCAGCGGCCGCCGGTCGGCCGCCTCCTGGTGCTCCCGGGTGGGCCGGGAGACGTCCCGGGCCCGCATCGCGATCACCGCGTCGATCTGCAAGCTCTGCAGTGCCATGTCCGCAGACTAACCCGGCACGTGCCGCCGCGACATGGGGTGGGGCATGCGGTTATGCGGCCACGCATGCCCACCCGCGCGCCGTGTCCGGGCACGACCCGGGCGCGGATCGGCACGGGGCCGGGCCCGGCCGCCGTGCACGGCCTCGCGCGCCCCGGCCCCGCCCATCGTCGGCACCGCCTCACCGACCCCACCTACGTGCCACCGGCACCGTCGGCCGGGCCGGTCACCGGCGACACGGCGTCAGAAGATGAGGCCGCCCCACGGCCGGGGCTCCCAGGACATCGCCGCCGACAGCGCCGCGAGCGCGCCCGGCCGGAGCTCCCGGGCCGCACCGACGGCGGCGTACGGGGTGAGCGGCTGCCCGCCGAGGTACCCGGAGCCGAGCACGTTCACCGAAAGCTCCACGTCGGCCGGGTCGGTGGTGCGCTCGCAGGTGGCGCCGGCGGTGTCGGCGGCGAGCCGCCACCGGCCCTCGTTCCACGGGCAGACCGGGTCGCGCACCTCGAGCACCACGTCCACCGGCGCCGCGTACCGGCGGGCGGTGAGCGCCGGGCCGACGTCGACGATGCGCACCCACAGGTCGTCCCGCATCCCGGCGTTGAGGTGGCGCGGCTCGGCGAGCAGGTGGAGGAGCGGGTCGTCCACCGGCCGGTGCGGCGCCACCACCCGGGCGCACAGGTCGCGGTCGAGCACCGCGCGCCACACCGCGGCGTACGCGGCCGGGTCCACCGCGAACAGCTCCTTCAGCCGCACCTCGCCGTCCGGCACGTCCCACTCGGTGAAGCCCGGCTTCACCCGGAACAGCGCGTAACCGCGCGGGCCGCCGTCGTCCTCGGCGAGCACGCAGCGCAGCGGCCCCAGGCCGCCGCGGGCGTGCTCGTCGTCGCGCAGCACGCCCTGCCATCGGCTTGCACACCGCGCGTACAGGCCGGGCCGCGTGGTGACGACCTCGCCGAACACCTTCTCCAGGGCGGGCCGTACCTCGGCGGGCCGGGCGATGCGCAGCCGCAGGTTCGGGTCGGCCGGGGCGTCGGGCCGGAACGCCGAGCGGTGCGTGGGGATGCGGAAGAACATCGTGTCGGCCGCCCTGCCGTACCCGAACCGGCCGTAGATCGCGGCCTCCGAGGCGTACAGCGCGGCCACCGGCTCGCCGCGCTCGTGCAGGTCGTCGAGCTGGCGCAGCATGAGGGAGCGCAGCACGCCCCGGCGCCGGTGGGAGCCGAGCACGGCCACCCAGGTCACCCCGGCGACCGGGATCGGCCCGCCCGGCACGGTCATGGTGAGGCTGTAGGCGGCGGCCGCCCCCACCAGCAGGTCGCCGTCGAACGCCCCCAGCGTGCGGTCGAACTCGAGCATCTGCTTGGCGAGCTCGTGCAGCTCCGGCGGGTGGGTCGTGCTGAACGCCTCCTCGTCGAGCTCCACGAGCCGATGCCACTCGTCCTCGGCGAGCGGGCGGATCGGGTACGGCGGGGCCGGGCGGTGACGCTCCTCGCTCATCGTATGGTCACGTCCTTCTCCGTGTGCTGACACCCGGTCAACGTTAAAAGCGACAAACTGCCCAGGCTACTCAATATCGGCGGCCATGCGATCAAGGTGTTGGTCAAGTGGGGTGCCGGTGCGGTGGTGAAGCGAATACAGTCGGTCCATCATGAGTTCCCGTCCGGCGCCGCTCATCCCTCCACGGCTCCGCGCGATCCTGGTGCGCGTCCCGCTGCTCGTGCCCGCCGTCCGTCTGGTGCGCCGGGTGCTCTCGCACGAGCGCAACCTGATGATCGCGCTGATCGTGGTGACGCTCGGGATCGGCGCCGCGGCGGCGCAGGTGTCGGCGGAGTGGTTCTCGCCCTCCCTGCTCGTCCTCGTCACCCTCACCGGCGGCCTGCAGCTTCGGCCGCGCAGCCTCGCCGTGCTGTTCGGCGCGGTCGCGGTCGCCCTCGTCTACCTCGCCGCGGTGCAGGACGGGCACGTCGGGCCGGGGCTGCTCCTCACGATCGTGGTCACCGGCACGCTCGCCGCGCTCATGGCGCGCATCCGCGGCAAGATCGGCGTGCAGGGGCTGCGCGGCGACGCGATGCTGCTCGAGCTGCGTGACCGGCTCCGGGCGCAGAGCGACCTGCCGCCGCTGCCCAAGGACTGGGGCGGCCGCGTGGTGCTCAAGCAGGCCGGCGGGTCGTCGTTCGGCGGCGACTTCGTGGTGTCGATGCGGGACGGCGACCGGCTCGAGCTCGCCGTGGTCGACGTCTCCGGCAAGGGCGTGGACGCCGGGACCCGGGCGCTGCTGCTGTCCGGCACCTTCGGCGGGCTGCTCGGCTCGGTGCAGGACTTCCTGCCCGCGTGCAACTCCTTTTTGCACCGGCAGCGGCAGGGTGAGGGCTTCGTCACCGCCGTGCACCTCAGCCTCAACCTCGCCACGGGGGAGTACGCCATCACCTCGGCGGGTCACCCGCCGGTGGTGAAGTTCGACGCGGGCACCGGGACCTGGCGCATCTCCTCGGCGAAGGGCGTGGTGCTCGGCGTCGTGCCGGACCTGCACTGCGAGCCCGACAGCGGCGTGCTGCGCAAGGGCGACGCGCTCATGCTGTTCACCGACGGGCTGATCGAGCAGCCCGGCCGGGACATCGACGCCGGGCTCGACCGGCTGCTCGGCGAGGCCGAGCGGGTGTTCCACTCCGGCACCTGGTGGGAGGGCGCCAAGCGGCTCGTCGCCGCGTTGTCCGCGGGCCACAACGACGACTGCGCGCTCGTGCTGATCTGGCGGCCGTGAGATCTTACGGATTCCACATATCGGGATTCGGTACCCTCGTCAGGTGCGACTCGACAGCGGCGGGCACGCCCAGGGCAGGGGTGGGCAGAGATGACGACGACGTGGGTCGTGGTGGGCTTCGCCCTCTTCATCGTCGGCCTGTTGATCTCGGTGGCGCTCCACGAGATCGGGCACCTTGTCCCCGCGAAGCTCTTCGGCGTGCGCGTGACCCAGTACATGGTGGGCTTCGGCCCCACGCTGTGGTCGAAGCGCCGCGGTGAGACCGAGTACGGCATCAAGTGGATCCCGCTCGGCGGCTACATCCGCATGATCGGCATGCTGCCGCCGCGGCCGAGCGACGACCCGAACAAGCTGCGGGCCACGAACACCGGGCTGTTCCAGGGCCTGATCGACAGCGCCCGGGAGGCGGCGCTGGAGGAGATCCGGCCCGGCGACGAGAACCGGGTCTTCTACCGCAAGCCCTGGTGGCAGAAGGTCATCATCATGACCGGCGGCCCGGCGATGAACTTCGTGCTCGCGTTCGGCCTGTTCGCGGTCGTCATGATGGGCATCGGCGTGCCGGTCCAGACGCTCACCGTCGCCTCGGTGTCCGAATGCGTCAAGACCCAGCAGGAGGCGAGCCGGAACCCCGAGTGCGGGCCGTCCGACCCCAAGAGCCCGGCCGCGCTCGCCGGGCTGCAGGCAGGTGACCGGATCACCTCGATCGCCGGGAAGCAGGTCACCACCTGGGAGCAGGCGACCCGGGCGATCCGCGCCCACGGGGCCGGCCCGGTCACCATCGGCATCGTGCGCGACGGCCGCCCGATGACCGTGAACGCCGACCTCATCGCCCAGGACCGGCCGTCCCTCGACGACCCGGACAAGATCGAGCGGAACGTGGGCTTCCTCGGGGTGGCGCCGCTCATCGTCCGAGAGCAGCAGGGCCCGGGCTACGTGGTCGGCCAGATGTGGGAGATGACCTCGCGCACCGCGGTGGCGCTCGTCCACTTCCCGGAGAAGCTGGTCGGCGTCTGGCAGGCCGCGTTCGGCGGGGCCGAGCGCGACCTCGACGGCCCGGTGAGCATCGTCGGCGCGGGCCGCATCGGCGGTGAGATCGCCGCCTCCAAGGCGCCGGTGGACGACAAGATCACCGGGTTCATCATGCTGCTCGGCGGGTTCAACCTGGCGATCGGCATGTTCAACCTGATCCCGCTGCTGCCGCTCGACGGCGGGCACATCGCGGGCGCCCTGTGGGAGGCGGTCAAGCGCGGCTGGGCCCGCCTGCTGCGCAGGCCGAACCCCGGGTACGTGGACATCGCCAAGGCGCTGCCGCTCACCTACGCGATGGCGGCGGTGCTCCTCGCCGTGGGCGGCCTGCTCATCTTCGCCGACATCGTCAACCCGATCCGCCTCACCGGCTGAGCCATGCGCGTGACCGGAGCCGGGACGGCCGGCGACACCATCGAGAACACCGTGGGGAACACCATCGGGAACACCGCGGCGCACTCCACCGGGAGCGCCACGGGGAGCACCGCCGCGGACCCGTCCCCGGATGTGAGGTCGAGCCTCATGGAGACGCACGGCGCCGCCATCGACGTCGCGTTGTTCCGGCTGCGCCGCATCTGGGCGCGGCCGTTCCGCACCCGCCGTACCGGGGACCGCCCGATCCAGATCTCGAACGTGATGGTGGTGCACGCGCTCGCCAAGCTGAGCCGCACCGAGTCCGAGGTCACCATCGGCGCGGTCGCCGAGCACATGGACATCGACCCGTCGACCGCGAGCCGGTTCGTCACCGACGCGATCGGCGCGGGCCTGGTGGCCCGCCTCCCGTCCGAGGTGGACGCGAGGCGGGCCCGGCTCATGCTCACCGACAAGGGCCGGCGCGTGCTCGAGGCGGTGACCCGCTACCGGCGCGACTACCTCGAGGGGCTCATCGCGGACTGGAGCGAGCAGGACCGCGCCGCGCTCAGCCGGCTGCTCACCCGGCTCGCCGAGGCGGCCGCCCGGCGGCCGATCGACCTGTCCGGCCTCGACCCGATCGTCGACGAGATCATCCGGCGCTGACCTCGCCACCGAACAGCTTGGCGAGGAAGCGGATCTGGACGGCCCGCTGGAAGCCCGCGCCGCCCTCGTGCCCGTTGTACCGCCACACCTCGATGCTCTTCTCCCCGGCGTAGTGGTTGTACGCGGCGAACACCGTGGACGGCGGGCAGATCGCGTCCATCAGCGCCACCGAGAACAGCGCGGGGGCGGTCGCCCGGGCGGCGAAGTTCACCCCGTCGAAGTACCGCAGCGTGTCGAAGACCCGGTCCACGTGGTCGCGGTGAATCTTGCAGTACTGGGAGATCTCCCCGTAAGGCATCTCGTCGGTGATCTCGGTGGCCCGCCGGTAGTGGCACAGGAACGGCACGTCGCACAGCGCGGCCGCGACCTTGCGGTCGAGCGCCGCCGCGGCGAGCGTGATGCCGCCGCCCTGGCTGATGCCCGCGACCACGACCCGGTCCGGGTCGACGCGCGGGTGCTCGCGGGCGGTCTCCACCGCGCGCACCGCGTCGGTGAACACCCGGCGGTAGTAGTAGCGCCGCGGATCGAGGATGCCCCGGGTCATGAACCCCGGCGTCTGCGGCAGGCCGTCGGGGTCCGGGTCCGGGGTGTCCCCGGACAGCCAGCCGCTGCCCTGGCCGCGGGTGTCCATCACCAGGTGCGCGTACCCGGCGGCGCTCCAGGTGAGCCACTCGTGCGGCAGCCCGCGGCCCCCGTTGTACCCGATGTACTCCACCACGCACGGCAGCCGCCCCTCGATGTGGCGGGGCAGCAGCAACCATGCCTTGATCGGGTGCCCGCCGAAGCCGGAGAAGGTCACGTCGAACACCTCCACCGTGGCGAGCCCGGCGTCGTACGGCTCGAAGGAGGGCGGGGTCCGGAGCGCGCGGGCCTCCTCGAGTGTGGTGGTCCAGAACTCGTCGAAGTCGGCGGGCTCATCCCGCTCGGGACGGTACTCGCGCAGCCGGTCGAGCGGCAGGTCGAACAGCATCATGCACTCCTTCGGTCCACGGGCGGCTCACAGCATCGACACGTGCACGTGGTCGAAGTGGTTGGCGGTGATGCTTCCGCGGTCCGCCATCGGTCGCCAGCCCGGGGTGGACATGTGGTAGATACGCTGACGATAGATCACGTACTTCACTCCGAGCCTGCGGCCGTGCTCGATCAGGAACTCGGCGATCCGGTGGCCGAGCGCGACCTTCTCCGGTGTGGGCATGGCGCCGCCGGAGCTGAGCATGAAGTCGCAGGCGCGGCCGAGCGGATGCTCGCCGCCGTCGTTCTCCGCGCGGAAGCAGCCGGTCGCGAAGCCGGTCGGGAACCGCTCGGTGACCAGGTCGCGCATGAGCCGGGTGCGCGGGGTGATGTTGTCCGGGCCGCCGGGCAGCTCGGGGGCGAACCCGCCGCCGGG
>Ga0207866_1000368_pt1 | contig 68092 bp, 67 predicted proteins | sample HigsolmetaAR203D_FD_184835 | JGI IMG/M metagenome (GOLD analysis project Ga0207866, IMG submission 184835) | Ionic liquid and high solid enriched microbial communities from the Joint BioEnergy Institute, USA - AR20-3-D (SPAdes) (version 2) ...
GGCGAGGCCGAGCGCCGTGGCTCCGGTGGAGATGCCCCCGGCGGTAAGGGGGAGCCGGGCGAGTCGGGCGGCAAGGGTGACGCCGAGCGTCGCGGTTCCGGTGAGGGCGCCGGTGGCGGTAAGGGTGAGCCGGGCGAGTCGGGTGGCAAGGGTGAGGCCGAGCGCCGTGGCTCCGGTGGAGATGCCGCCGGTGGTAAGGGTGAGCCTGGTGAGTCGGGCGGTAAAGGCGAGACCGAGCGCCGAGGGTCCGGCGAGGGTGCCGGTGGCAAGGGCGGATGTGAGCCGGACGGTGCCAAACCCGACGCGGCCGGGGACGCCCGGACGGACAAGGGCGGAGACCGCGCCGACGCCGGCAAGGGGGCCGGTGGGGACGCGATCCCGGACACCGACGGCAAGGATCACCCGGACGACATGCCCGCGAGCAGCGGTCTGCGGGTGATCGAGGTCGACGGCGTCAAGGTGGTGACCGGATCCCTTCAGCCGCCGAGCGAGGCCTACCTGCGGTGGCTGGAGCAGAACATGGACAGGATCCAGCCGTTCGGCATGCCCGGCGCGGAGGACGGACGACTCGGCGCCCCCGACGGAGGCGGACCGCGGCCGGACGGCGACGCCGGGCGGATGGAGCCCACCACACCCGGTGCCGGCCCGGCCGGTGACTCGGCGGGCACCGGCGGTACGGACGGGGCCGCTGGGCGCGCGGACGCTCCGTCGGATGCCTCGCGGTATCCGATCACTGATCGGGAGGTCGCGGGGGTGGAGTCGGCCGGGTCACCGGGTGCCGAGCGTGGTGGTGCGGTGAGTGCCCAGGATGCGTTCGCGCGTGGCGACGTGTCGATCGTCAACCGGGACGGCGTCTCGCTGATGCCGTACCTGGAGGGCTCGGGCACCGGGGACGGCGCGACGGGCGGCTCGACGGGCACCGGCGGTACGGACGGGGCCGCTGGGCGCGCGGACGCTCCGTCGGATGCCTCGCGGTATCCGATCACTGATCGGGAGGTCGCGGGGGTGGAGTCGGCCGGGTCGCCGGGTGCCGAGCGTGGTGGTGCGGTGAGTGCCCAGGATGCGTTCGCGCGTGGCGACGTGTCGATCGTCAACCGGGACGGCGTCTCGCTGATGCCGTACCTGGAGGGCTCGGGCACCGGGGACGGCGCGACGGGCGGCTCGACGGGCACCGGCGGTACGGACGGGGCCGCTGGGCGCGCGGACGCTCCGTCGGATGCCTCGCGGTATCCGATCACTGATCGGGAGGTCGCGGGGGTGGAGTCGGCCGGGTCGCCGGGTGCCGAGCGTGGTGGTGCGGTGAGTGCGCAGGATGCGTTCGCGCGTGATGATGTGGCGATCGTCGACCGGGACGGCGTCTCGCTGATGCCGTACCTGGAGGGCTCGGGGACCGGGGACGGCGCGGCCGGAACGGACGTGAACGGGCGGCAGGAGCGGGCGGAGCCGGCCGGCGGTGCCCGTTCCGGCGACGGCACGGCCACCGCGCGGTACGGCGAGCCCTACCCGGCGGCCCGCGGCGCGGCCCTGGGCCAGGAGAGCGGCCCGTTCGCCTCCAGGGACGGCATCACGCTCATGCCGTACGTCGAGGGCTCGGCGACCGCGGACGGCGCGGCAGGGACGGAGACGGGCGCGCGTCAGGGGCAGGGCGAGCCCGGCGGCGGAGCCTCCGCAGGAGCGCGTACGGACGGCACGGGGACCGGCGGCGCCGGTGCCGCGGGCGACGGCCGGGCGGACGGCGGCGGCCGTTGCGACGGCGGCGAGCGCCCGGGCCGGTCGTTGGAAGCGTAGAAAGGAACGCGGATGTTCGTGGACCCGCCCCGGCCGAAGCCGATGGCACCCGGCGAGTCGCCGCCCCGGCAGTCGCCCGCCGAGCAGCTCGCGCCCGGAGGCCAGGCGACGACCTGGGTGTTCAACCCCGAGTACCAGAAGCTCGTCGACCTGTGGGACCAGGTCGTGCCGCTGCTGGACAAGCTCAACGCGTCGCTGGCCGACGTGCAGAAGAAGGCCCAGAGCCGGGAGGTCTGGGACGCGCCGGTGGCGGAGCGGTACCTGAAGGACATGGCCGAGTGGCGCAAGCGCCTCAGCCTCTACCGCCAGGGCGTGCTCACCGCGATCAGCGACGAGGCCGCGGACACCCCGAGGTGGATCCCGAGCGGCGCCGACGCCCCCCGCGCCTTCCTGTTCTGACCCGGTATCGGCCCTCCCGGCCCGCCGCGTCCGGTCCGGCGGATCCGGAAACCGGCGTTCACCGGCCGGTCATCGTACGGTGCGGATCACCCGTTTCCAGGGTTCATTTTGGGTCTTCAGGTCGAAACCGGACGAAAAGGGGGTAGGCCGAGATTTCGGTCGGAACGGCCGGCGGTACGGCGAGGCACCCATGGCGGACGTCCGAGGCACGGGCGCACGCCGCCGGGCCGCGGCCGTACGGCCCGGCCGGACGCGAGCGGAAGACACGGCGAGGCCACCCCGGCGGGGAACCGGGGCGGCCGGCACGGGGGTGTGCGACATGGAGCGCTACTGCGGACCCGACCTCTCGCCGCTCGCGCGGCACGACCCCGAGATCGCCGAGGTGCTCCGCGACGAGCTGGACCGGCAGCGCCACGGACTCCAGCTCATCGCCAGCGAGAACCTCGCCTCGCCCGCCGTGCTCGCCGCCCTCGGCTCGCCGCTGACGAACAAGTACGCCGAGGGCTACCCGGGGCGGCGCTACCACGGCGGCTGCGAGGTGGTGGACCGGGCCGAGCGGATCGCGATCGACCGGGCGAAGCGGCTGTTCGGCGCCGAGCACGCCAACGTGCAGCCGTACTCGGGCACCACGGCGAACCTCGCCGCGTACGCGGCCTTGCTGCGGCCGGGCGACACCGTGCTCGCCATGTCGCCGCGGCACGGCGGCCACTTCACCCACGGCTCCCGGGCCAACTTCTCCGGCCGCTGGTTCGACGTCGTGCCGTACGGCGTGCGCCGCGACACCGAGCGCATCGACTACGACGAGGTGCGCGACCTCGCCCTCCGCCACGAGCCGAAGATGATCGTCTGCGGCGCGGCCGCCTACCCGCGGCTCATCGACTACGCGGTCCTCCGCGGCATCGCCGACGAGGTCGGCGCCTGGCTGCTCGCCGACGCCGCGCACACCATCGGCCTGGTCGCGGGCGGCGTGGCGCCCTCGCCGGTGCCGTACGCGGACGTGGTGACGTTCACCACGCACAAGACGCTGCGCGGGCCGCGCGGCGGGGGGATCCTGTGCACCGGCGAGGTGGCGCCGCGGATCGACCGGGCGGTGTTCCCGTTCGTGCAGGGCGGGCCGATGATGCACGTCATCGCGGCGAAGGCGGTCGCGTTCGGGGAGGCGGCGCGGCCGGAGTTCGCCGCCTACGCCCGGCGCGTCGTGGAGAACGCGCGCACGCTCGTCGCCGCGCTCGAGGCCGAGGGCCTGCGCCCGGTCTCCGGCGGCACCGACACCCACCTCGTGCTCGCCGACCTGCGCCCGGTCGGCGTGGACGGCGCCACCGCCGAGCGCCGCTGCGCCGCCGCGGGCGTCACGCTCGACCGCTGCCCGATCCCCTTCGACCCCGAGCCGCCCTTGGTCGCCTCCGGCATCCGGCTCGGCACGCCGTACGTGACCAGCCAGGGCATGGGCCCGGACGCGATGAAGGAGATCGCGTCGATCGTCCTGCAAGCCGTCGGAAACCCGAATGCGGTAACGTCACTCCTCGCGAGAGTGCGGGCCCTGACCGACGCTCACCCCGCGTATCGCAACGAAGGATGATCGGTTGGTTGTGTGACGATTCCGGCCCCTGAGGCCGGGCAATTCGGGAAACTAGGTCCGTGCGCGAATACCTTCTCACGGCGCTGGTCACGGCGGCCGTCACGTACCTGCTGGTTCCGCTGGTCCGGAGGTTCGCCCTCCGCATCGGCGCGGCACCCGAGATCCGTGAGAGAGACGTGCACACCACGCCCACGCCGCGCCTGGGCGGCCTCGCCATGTTCGCCGGGTTCGTGGTCGGGCTGCTCGTCGCCTCCCACCTGCCGTACGTCGGCCAGGTGATCGCCCAGGAACAGATCATGCTGCCGCTGCTCGCCGCGAGCGGCCTCATCGTGGTCACCGGCTTCCTCGACGACTGGTGGGGCATGGACCCCTTCGTCAAGCTCGCCGGGCAGATCGGGGCGGCGGGCCTCATGGTCTACTTCGGCATGAGCCTCACCTCGATCCCGGTGCCGGGCGGCGCGGGCTACAACCTCGACAGCACGCTCCAGGCGGTCGTCACCATCCTCATCGTGGTGATCAGCATCAACGCGGTGAACTTCGTCGACGGGCTCGACGGGCTCGCCGCGGGCATCGTGGCGATCGCCGGGATGGCCACCTTCGCGTACTCGATCGCGCTGTCGTGGGACATCCAGGACACCCGGATCAACAGCACCGCGGTGATCACCGCGCTGCTCATCGGGATGTGCGCCGGGTTCCTGCCGCACAACTTCCACCCGGCCAAGATCTTCATGGGCGACACCGGGGCGATGCTGCTCGGGCTCGTGCTCGCGGCGTCGATGGTCAAGGTGACCCCGATCGACCCGAGCATCCTGCCCGACCTCAACCGGTTCCCGGTGATCCTGCCGATGCTGGTGCCGGTCGCGGTGCTGGTGCCGCCGCTCGCCGACTTCCTCATGGCGGTGGTCCGCCGCATGTCGTACGGCAAGTCGCCGTTCGCGCCGGACCGCGGCCACCTCCACCACCGGCTGCTCGACACCGGGCACTCCCAGCGCAGCGCGGTCCTGATCCTCTACGCCTGGACGTTCCTGTTCGCCTTCACCGTCGTCGGCCTGTCGATCTTCGGCGTCGCGCTCATCGTCTTCCCGTTCACCGTCGTCTTCGCGATCGCCGTGCTCATGCTCATGTGGCTGCCGAAGTGGCGCTCGCGCAAGGGCCGCGGCACCGCGGCGGCCGGCGAACGGCCCGGGCCGGGCGGCGGCGGACCGTCCGCGGCCCCGGCCACCGCGGGCGCACCGGCCGCCGCCGCGGACCGGCCGGCCCCGGTCCCGCCCGCGGCGAACACCCCGGCGAGCCGTCCGGAAGCGTCCGGTGAGCGGCCCGGCGGCGCCCCCGGCGAGGCGTCCGGCGGTTCGGCCGCGGCGCCCGGCGGCCCCGTCGCCTCCGGCGGCGCGCCGGGTGACGGGGGAGCGGCCGCCCCCGCCGACCCGTTCGCCGGCGTGCGCCGCCCCAGCCTCGCGGAACGTTTCGCGCTCGAGCAGGCCGCCGAGACCCAGGAACTCAGCCCGATCAACCCGCTCCGCGCGCGGCGGATCCCCGGCGGTCACCCGTACGGCACGGCCCCGGGCGAGCGGCCGCGCACCGGCCTCGCCGAGGCGTGGCCGGGCCCCGACAAGCCCGCTGACCTGCACCGTTCCACCGGCCAGGGGCCGACCGGCCGCGGCCGGAGCGGGCCCGACGGCGGCATGTTCGCGGGGAACTGAACCGCCTGCGGCGCCGCGGTTCCCGGGCGGGGGAGGCGTTCCGGCGCGACCCGGCGGCCCTTCGAAAGGGCAGGTAAAGGCATACCTGTCCGAGCTTGTGATACCTTTCACTAGCAAGGACGAGCGTTATGCGTCCTGCTCGGTAGCAATCGCTCGCTTGATAACCACCCGCCTGGAGCATCGATGCAGGTCAACGACGTCCGCGTCCTCAAGAGCGCGGCGCTGCCCACGGCCGTCGTCGGCCTGGTGGCCGCGATCGTCTCCCTGTTCGCCGTCGGGGCGAGCGGGGCGCTCGGCGCGGCCGTCGGCGTGCTGCTGGTGGCGGTGTTCTTCACCATCGGCCTCGTCGCCGTGAGCTGGGCCGGTCGCATCTCGCCGACGGCGATGTTCGCCGCGGCGATGGTGAGCTACCTGCTGAAGGTGATCGTCATCGGGATCCTGCTGCAGGTCTTCGAGGGCATCGGCGCATGGCACTTCCCCACCTTCGCCTGGACCGTGGTGGCGGGCACCATCGCCTGGATCGCCGGCGAGGTGTGGGCGTTCACCAGGCTGAAGATGCTGTACGTGGACGACTCCGTCGCCAAGGCACCGGGCCGGGCGGAGCCATGAACCGACGGCCGGTCCACCGAAAAGGGCCTGATATGACTAGTCCCCTTCCCACCTGCTATCGTCGGGGCCGCGATGAGCGAGCAGAAGCGCACGCCCGAAGACGACGGCCGCGCCTTCGCCGACGCCGCTTGGTCAGTTCCCGCGTACATTCTTTCGGGAATCCTGGTTTGGGGCGGTGTCGGCTGGTTGCTGAGCCGTTGGACCGGCGTGTCCGCGTTTATCCCCATAGGGGTCATCCTCGGAGTGGGGCTCGCCGTGTACCTCGTGTACCTCAAGCACGGTCGCTGACCGCGCAGGTCGGCGCACACAAACTTTTGTTGATCAACACTGTTGAAGGGAACGCCGCGTGAACACGCCGACGCTCCTCCTCGCCGCCCTCCCTTTGAAAGCCGAAGACCCGGAGGGGTTCCACGCTCCGGGACCGGAGATCTTCGACCTCCCCCCGCTCTGGGAGGGTGCCCCCACCTGGCTGACCAAGCCGACGCTGCTCGCCATGCTCAGCGCGGTGATCCTGATCGCGGTGTTCTGGGGCGCCTTCGCCAACCCCAAGCTCGTCCCCCGGGGCCTGCAGAACATCGGTGAGATCGGCTACACGTTCGTGCGGGACCAGATCGGCCGGCCGTTCCTCGGCAAGGACACCGATCGGTTCATGCCGCTGCTGTTCTCCATCTTCTTCATGGTCCTGGTGTGGAACCTGATGGGCGTCTTCCCGGTGATCCAGTTCCCGGTGGCGTCCCACATCGCGTTCCCGATCGTGCTCGCCGCGGCGGTCTACCTGCTCCGCATCTACCTGGGCATCAAGCACCAGGGCCCGATCGGCTACTTCAAGAACATGATGTTCCCGCCGGGCGTGCCCAAGCCGGTCTACGTGCTGCTGGCGCCCATCGAGTTCCTCTCGAACCTCATCCTCGCGCCGGCCACGCACGCCCTGCGACTCTTCGCGAACATGTTCGCCGGCCACATGCTCCTGGCCTTCTTCAGCATGGTCGGCTTCTACTTCATCTTCCAGAACTTCAGCGTGCTCGGGCTCCCCGTCGGCGTCCTGGGGACGCTGGTGACCATCGCGATGACCGGCCTGGAGATGTTCATCCAGTTCCTGCAGGCCTACCTGTTCGCGATGCTCGCCGCGATGTACATCGGGAACTCGTTGCACGCCGAGCACTGATCTACCCCAGACCACCGTAGTCAAAGCATTCCGGTACGTAAGCGCGGACCGGTGGACGTTCCACCGGCCTGATCAGTAAAGGAAATCACCCATGGCAGCTCTCGCTGAGGTCGCCGGCAACATCACCGCCATCGCGTACGGCGTCGCCACCCTCGGTCCCGGTATCGGTGTGGGCATGATCTTCGGTCAGGGTGTGCAGGCCATCGCCCGTCAGCCCGAGGCGTACGGCCTGATCCGCCAGAACATGCTCCTGGGCTTCGTTCTCGTCGAGGCCCTCGCGCTGATCGGTCTGGTCGCGCCGTTCATCTTCGCGGGCATCTAAGGACGCCCCCCACCACTGACGGAAGGCTGGACCTATGCCACTGACAGCCACGATCCTCGCGGCGGAGAACAACCCGATCCTGCCGCACACCTACGAGCTCGTCGTCGGCGTCTTCTCCTTCCTCGTCGTCTTCCTCGTCGTCGGCCGGATGCTCGTTCCGCGGATCCAGAAGACGCTGGCGGAGCGGACCGAGGCGATCGAGGGAGGCATCAAGCGGGCCGAGGAGGCTCAGGCCGAGGCGCAGCGGGCGCTGGAGGAGTACCGCGCCCAGCTCGCCGAGGCCCGGCAGGAGGCGGCCCGGATCCGCGAGGAGGCGAAGGCGGAGGGCGCGCAGATCAAGGCCGAGCTCCGCGAGGAGGCCCAGGCCGAGGCTCGCCGCATCATCGAGGCGGCGCACGCCCAGATCGAGGCGGACCGCCAGGCCGCCTTCACCCAGCTCCGCGCGGAGATCGGTCGGCTGTCCCTCGAGCTGGCCGGCCGCATCGTCGGCGAGTCCCTCGAGGACGAGGCGCGGCAGCGCCGCATCATCGACCGGTTCCTCGAGGAGCTGGAGTCCACCACCACCGACGCGCGGGCGGTCCGCGGATGACCGTTGACGTGAACGCAAGGTCCGGCCCGGGGTTCGCCCTGGGTTCGGACCCCGGCTTGGGAACGGTGAGCGGCCGATGAGAGGTGTGAGCAGGACCTCGCTCGCCGAGGTCGAAGAGCGGTTCAACAGCGCCGCGGGCTCGGCCGACTTCGGCACGCTGGCCGATGACCTGTTCGCGATCGCCGACCTGCTCGATCGCGAGCACGGGCTGCGCCGCGCCGTGGCCGACTTCACCCGCCCCGCCGAGCAGAAGGCGCAGGTCATGCGCGTGCTGCTCGAGGGCAGGGTGTGCCCGGCCGCGCTGGAGACGGCCGTCGCGGCGGCCGAGGCCAAGTGGGCGCGGCCCCGTGACCTCGCCGACGTGCTCGAGCGGTTCGGTGTGGTCGCGACCGTGGCCGAGGCGGAGGGGCTGGGCCGGCTGGACGATCTGGACGACGAGCTGTTCCGGTTCGGCCGGATCGTCCAGGGTCACGCCCAGCTGCAGTGGACCCTGTCCGACCCCTCGATTCCCGCGGAGCGCAAGCGGGCGCTCCTGGAGGACCTGCTGCGCAACCGGGTCACCTCCTCCGGGCTGCGACTGATCACCCAGGTCGTCGTGCATCCGAGAGGACGTAGCCTGGAGGCAGCCCTGGAGGAGTTCGGGCGGCTCGTCGCCGAGCAGCGGCAGCGCCTGGTGGCCGTGGTACGCAGCGCCGTGCCGCTCAGCGACGCACAGCGGGGCCGGCTCGCGGCGTGGCTCAGCGCGACCTACGGTCGCGACATCCGCCTCAACTGCGAGGTGGATCCGAAGGTGATCGGTGGCTTCTCGATCCGCATCGGCGACGAGGTCATCGACACCACCATCCTGGGACGTATCGAAGAAGTCCGCCGCCGGTTGGCCGGCTAGGGAGAGCGGTGCGGCGATGAATAGGGAGACGGAATCAAGATGTCGGAGCTGACGATCCGGCCGGACGAGATCCGGGACGCGCTTGAGCGCTTCGTCCAGGCCTACGAGCCGGAAGGCGCGGCCCGCGAGGAGATCGGGACCGTCGTCGACTGCGGCGACGGCATCGCCCATGTCTCCGGCCTGCCCTCGACGATGGCGAACGAGCTGCTGGAGTTCGAGGACGGCACGCGCGGCCTGGCGCTCAACCTCGACGTGGGCGAGATCGGTGTCGTCATCCTCGGTAACTTCGAGGGCATCGAGGAGGGCCAGACCGTCCGCCGCACCGGTGAGGTGCTCTCGGTGCCGGTGGGCGACGCGTTCCTCGGCCGCGTGGTCGACCCGCTGGGCAACCCGCTCGACGGCAAGGGGCCCATCGAGGCCGAGACGCTGCGCGCCCTTGAGCTGCAGGCACCCTCGGTCGTGCAGCGCCAGTCGGTGAAGGAGCCGCTGCAGACCGGTATCAAGGCGATCGACGCGCTGACGCCGATCGGCCGTGGCCAGCGCCAGCTCATCATCGGCGACCGGCAGACCGGTAAGACCGCGATCGCGGTCGACACCATCCTCAACCAGCGCGAGGCCTGGCTCTCCGGCGACCCGCAGCGTCAGGTGCGCTGCATCTACGTCGCGGTCGGCCAGAAGGGCTCGACGATCGCGCAGGTGAAGGCCCGCCTGGAGGAGGCGGGCGCGATGGAGTACACGACCATCGTCGCCGCCCCGGCCTCCGACCCGGCCGGTTTCAAGTACATCGCGCCCTACACCGGGTCCGCGATCGGCCAGCACTGGATGTACAACGGCAAGCACGTCCTGATCATCTTCGACGACCTGTCGAAGCAGGCGGACGCCTACCGTGCCATCTCGCTGCTGCTGCGCCGCCCGCCGGGCCGTGAGGCGTTCCCCGGCGACGTGTTCTACCTGCACTCCCGTCTGCTGGAGCGCTGCGCCAAGCTGTCGGACGAGATGGGCGGCGGCTCGCTCACCGGTCTGCCGATCATCGAGACCAAGGGCAACGACATCTCGGCGTACATCCCGACGAACGTCATCTCCATCACCGACGGCCAGTGCTTCCTGGAGACCGACCTGTTCAACGCCGGTCAGCGCCCGGCGATGAACCCCGGTATCTCGGTCTCCCGAGTCGGTGGCTCGGCGCAGATCAAGGCGATGAAGACCGTCGCCGGTACGCTGCGTCTCGCCCTCTCGCAGTACCGGGAGCTCGAGGCGTTCGCGGCCTTCGCCTCCGACCTCGACGCCGCGTCCCGGGCGCAGCTCGAGCGCGGTGCGCGGCTCATGGAGCTGATGAAGCAGCCGCAGTACAGCCCGTACCCGGTCGAGCAGCAGGTCGTGTCGATCTGGGCCGGCACCAACGGCCACCTCGACGAGGTGCCGCTGGAGGACGTGCGCCGGTTCGAGACCGAGTTCCTCGACTACGTCGGCCGGAACTTCAAGGGCATCTACGACACGATCCGCGAGACCAAGGCCCTCTCGGACGACACGGTCACCCTGCTGAAGGAGGCCGTCACCGAGTTCAAGAAGGGCTTCCAGACCTCCTCCGGCCAGCTCCTCTTCGCGGACGAGCCGGTCGAGGCGCTCGAGGAGGAGGCCGTCGGTCAGGAGAAGGTCGTCCGGCACGTACGCCCGCGGGCGGAGAAGAAGTAGCAGATGGGCGCCCAACTCAGACAGCTGCGACGGCGCATCCGGTCGGTGCGCTCGATCGCCAAGATCACGCGAGCGCAGGAGCTCATCGCCTCCTCGCGGATCGTCAAGGCGCAGCAGCGGATGCAGGCGGCCCTGCCGTACGAGCGTGAGATCACGCGTGCGGTCTCGGCGGTGCTGTCCTACGACACCACCGCCGAGCACCCGCTCATGGTCGCCAAGAAGGATCCGCAGAGCGCGGCGGTGCTCATCGTCACCAGCGACCGCGGGTTCGCCGGTGGTTTCAACGCCAGCATCCTGCGGGAGGCGGAGGCGCTCGCCGGTCTGCTGCGTGAGCGGGGCATCGAGCCCAAGCCGTACGTGGTCGGCCGAAAGGGCATCGGCTGGCACCGGTTCCGCGGCCGGGAGATGCACGGCGAGTGGTCGGGCTTCTCCGACAACCCGTCGTACGCCCACGCCAAGGAGATCGGCGGGACGCTGATCAACGCGTTCACGGACGACAACGGGATCGACGAGATCCACATCGTCTACACCGAGTTCGTCTCGATGCTCACCCAGCGGCCGAAGGTGGTGCGCATCCTGCCGCTCGAGGTCGAGGAGAGCGAGGAGGCGCCTCCGGGCGGGCCGCTGCCGTACTACGAGTTCGAGCCGAACGCGCAGACCGTCCTCGACCGGCTGCTGCCGCGCTACATCGAGTCCCGCATCTACAACGCCCTGCTCCAGTCGGCCGTCTCCGAACACGCGGCGCGCCGCCGGGCGATGAAGGCGGCGACCGACAACGCCAACGAGTCCATCCAGAAGCTGTCGCTGCTGATGAACCAGGCTCGGCAGGCGGAGATCACCCAGGAAATCAGCGAGATCGTCGGTGGCGCGAACGCGCTCGCCGAAGCTGCAGCGGGGAAAGAGTGAAATGACTGCACAGACTGTTGAGACCGAGACCGGCGTGGGCCGTGTCGCCCGGGTCATCGGCCCGGTCGTCGACGTGGAGTTCCCCGCCGAGGCGATACCGGACATCTACAACGCGCTGCACGTCGACGTCACCATCAACGGGCAGACCAAGACGCTGACGCTCGAGGTCGAGCAGCACCTGGGTGACAACCTGGTGCGGGCCATCTCCATGCAGCCCACCGACGGTCTCGTGCGCGGCGCCCTGGTCCGCGACACCGGCGCGCCGATCTCGGTTCCCGTCGGCAACGTCGTCAAGGGCCACGTGTGGAACGCGCTCGGCGAGACCCTCGACGTCGACGTCGCCTCGCTCGAGGTCACCGAGCGGTGGCCGATCCACCGCAAGGCCCCGGCGTTCGACCAGCTCGAGCCGCGAACCGAGCTGCTCGTCACCGGCATCAAGGTCATCGACCTGCTCACGCCGTACGTGCAGGGCGGCAAGATCGGCCTGTTCGGCGGCGCGGGCGTGGGCAAGACCGTGCTCATCCAGGAGATGATCCGCCGGGTCGCCCGCGAGTTCGGTGGTACCTCGGTGTTCGCCGGCGTGGGCGAGCGTACCCGTGAGGGTAACGACCTCTGGGTCGAGATGGCCGAGGCGGGCGTGCTCAAGGACACCGCGCTCGTGTTCGGTCAGATGGACGAGCCGCCGGGCACCCGGCTCCGCGTCGCGCTCTCCGCGCTCACCATGGCGGAGTACTTCCGCGACGTCCAGGGCCAGGACGTGCTGCTGTTCATCGACAACATCTTCCGGTTCAGCCAGGCCGGTTCCGAGGTGTCGACCCTGCTCGGCCGTATGCCCTCGGCGGTGGGTTACCAGCCGACCCTCGCCGACGAGATGGGTGTGCTGCAGGAGCGCATCACCTCGACCCGCGGTCACTCGATCACCTCGATGCAGGCGATCTACGTGCCCGCGGACGACATCACCGACCCGGCGCCGCACAACGCGTTCGCCCACCTCGACGCCACCACGGTGCTCTCGCGGCAGGTGTTCGAGAAGGCGATCTTCCCGGCGGTGGACCCGCTCGACTCCACCTCCCGGATCCTCGACCCGCAGATCGTCGGTGAGGAGCACTACCAGGTCGCCCAGGAGACGATCCGGATCCTCCAGCGGTACAAGGAGCTCCAGGACATCATCAACATCCTCGGTATCGACGAGCTCTCCGAGGAGGACAAGGTCATCGTCAACCGGGCCCGCCGGGTGGAGCGGTTCCTGTCCCAGCCGATGTTCGCGGCCGAGCAGTTCACCGGTCAGCCGGGCGTGTTCACGCCGCTCGACGAGACCATCGCCTCGTTCAAGGCGCTGTGCGCCGGCGAGTACGACCACCTGCCCGAGCAGGCCTTCTACATGGTCGGCGGCATCGACGACGCCGTGGAGAAGGCCAAGACGCTGGCCCGCTGACCTCTCGAGGACAACGGGACACCTGACGCGGGATAGGAGAGAGGATCAGGATGGCCAAGCTGCGCGTCGGCGTCGTCTCGCCGGAGCGTGAGATCTGGTCCGGCGAGGCCGACATGGTGATTGCCAAGACGGTCGACGGCGAGATCGGTATCATGCCTAACCACGCCCCGGTACTCGGCATCCTCGTCGACGGCGGGGTGCTGACGGTGAAGCGCGGGGACGGGGACGACCTCGTGGCCGCGGTCCACGGCGGGTTCATCGCCGTGGCGAACAACGACGTCTCGGTGCTCGCCGAGGCGGCCGAGCTGGGCTCCGAGGTGGATGTCGCCGCCGCCCGCGACGCCCTCAACCGTGCGCTCGCCTCCATCGACGCCGAGAGCACCGGATTCGACGCCCAGCTTGAGGCCAAGCGGGCGCGTGCCCGGCTGCGCGCCGCGGGCGTAGAGGTCTGATCGACGAGCGAAACGGAGGGTGAGGGTGGCGCTTGCGGCATTGCAGATCGCCGCGGTCCTGCTGCTGGTCGCCGCCCTCATCGCGGTGCGCGCGCTCTACCTGTTGCGCTCGCGCGGAACGATCGTCTGTCGGCTCCGTGCCGCCGGCTCGGGCTGGCGTCGCGGGGTGGCCCGCTACGTCGACGGCGAGCTCCACTGGATCCCGTTTTTTGCGGTACGTCTGAGGCCGCGCCACGCGATCGCGAGGCGCGGCCTCGTGATTTCCAGCCGCCGTGTGCTCGACGGCGCCGACGGCCCGAAAGGGTTATGGGCGGTCGACTGCGGCTCGGTCACCCTCGCGATGAGCGAGGACGCCCTCACCGGGTTCCTCGCCTGGCTGGAGGCGGCGCCGCCCAGCGCCCACCTGCTCGACCGGGCCTGACCGCGGGCCGGTACGGCGAGGGCCGGTCAGCGGGTGCCGCCCGGTCGCCACAGCACCTCGTCGCCGTCCGCGGCCACCCGGCAGAGGATGAACAGCAGGTCGCTCAGCCGGTTGAGGTACTTCGCGGTCAGCGGGTTGACGTCGTCGTGGGCCTCCAGCGCGGCCCAGGCCGAGCGCTCGGCACGCCGTACCACGGTGCGGGCCTGGTGGAGCAGCGCGGTGCCGGGGGAGCCGCCGGGCAGCACGAAGCTGCGCAGCGGCTTCAGGTCCTCGTTGAACCGGTCGCACTGCGCCTCCAGCCACTCGATCGCGGCGGGCTCCACGCGCAGCGGCGGGTGCTCGGGGTTCGGGACCACCGGGGTGCACAGGTCGGCGCCCACGTCGAACAGCTCGTTCTGGACGCGGCGGAGGACCTCGGCGACCGGCTCGGGGAGGTCGCCCAGGGCGAGCGCCACGCCGATCGCGGCGTTCGCCTCCTCCACGTCGGCGTAGGCCGCGATGCGCGGGTCGGTCTTGCGGGTGCGGCTTCCGTCGCCGAGGCCGGTGGTCCCGTCGTCGCCGGTCCTGGTGTAGATCTTGGAGAGCACAACCGGGCGGTCCTTGTCAGCGCGTGTCATGCGGCTCAGCCTAGCCGTCGCGCATTCCCGCGCCCCGGTGGCCGGGCGGCACCGCGCCGGTCCGCCGCGGCGTCCGCGGAAAACAGCCGTCGATCCGGATTCAGGGCGATTTAGGCGGTATTTCCCGGTATCGTGCCGGCCGGGTTTCCGATACGGCCCGCGGCCGGCGCGGAAAGCGCGGCCGGCGGGGTCAGCCGATGAGCGACTTGCGGAAAATCGTCACCGCGGTGTCGATGACCGACTCGAGCGGCGCCGGTTTCGCCGACAGCATCCGGTCGAGCAGTAACTCCTGAACGGCCCCGATGAGGCCGACCACGAGCAGATGGGAGTTCTCCGGCAGCCCACCGGGCAGGCCGGCAAGGGATTTCTCAATCGTCTGCGCCAGCGTGGATATCTTCCGCTGGCGGAAGGCGTGGACGGCGTCGCCCGCCCGGCGCACCTCCAGGGTCATGATCCGGGCCCGGCGGCGATCCGCCATCACGAACGTGATGAACTCCCGGACCGCCGCCTCCATCTTGGCCCGCGGATCGTCCGGCGCCGCGTGGATCGCCCGGTAGACCGCGGCCTTGGTGTCCTCCACGCAGCGGTCGTACACCGCGCGCATCAGCTCCTCGCGGCCGGAGAAACACTCGTAGAAGGCACGGTTGGATATCCGGGCGGTACTGCACAGCCGTTCGATCGTGGTCGCGGAAAAGCCGGGATCGGCGAACTGCGTGTACGCCGCCGAAAGTAAGCGTTCCCTCCGGTCCGCCAATCGTTCTTCCGGCGTCATGCCCCGGTAACCCCGTGCCATGACTCCCACCCCTCGCCCGGTGGTCTGCCAACGGATCACTAATTATCCCGGCAAGATCTTTTGGGTGGAAGTTCAGGGTGCGTCATCGCCGCCGCCGGCCGTACAGGAAGGTGACGAGCCGCACCACGCGGTCGAGATCCCGCGGTGATCTGCCGAAAGAGGTGACGTTCGCGCCGGGCAGCGGGAAACGCCGCCGGGCGATCGCCTTCGGCCGGGCGAACTCGCGCAGCCCGTCCGCGCCGTGGATGCGGCCGAACCCGGAGCCGCCGACGCCGCCGAACGGCAGCGACGGGATGCCCGCGAACGAGATCACCGAGTTGATCGCCGTCATGCCGCTGCGCAGCCGCCGGGCGAGCGTCATCGCCCGCCGCCGGTCGCGGGAGAACACCGTGGCGCCGAGGCCGTATGCGGTGGCGTTGGCGCGGCGGATCGCCTCGTCCACGTCGGCGACCCGGTTCACCACGATCGTCGGGCCGAAGGTCTCCTCCTGCACCGCGGGCGAGTCCTCCGGCACGTCCGTGACGATCACCGGGTCGACGTACGGCGGGCGGACCGACTCGGTGCCGCCGAGCACCGCCTTGCCACGGGCGACCGCGTCCGCGACGTGGCGGCGGATCACGTCGAGCTGCCCGGGCATGGTGATCGGGCCGTAGTCCTTCCCGGCGCGCAGCGCGGCGGCCCGCTCGGTGAGCTCGCGGAGGAACGCCTCGTGCACCTCGGCCACGACGTAGACGCGCTCCACGCCCACGCAGGTCTGCCCGGCGTTCGAGCAGGCGCCCCACAGCGCGGCGTCGGCCGCGGCCGCGAGGTCGGCGTCGCGATCGACGATGAACGCGTCCTTGCCGCCGCACTCGGCGACGATCGGGGTGAGGTTGCGGGCGCAGGCCGCCATCACCCGCTTCGCGGTCGCGGTCGAGCCGGTGAACGCGATCTTGCCGACGCCGGGGTGCCCGGCGAGCGCGGCGCCGGTCTCGCCGAGCCCGGTCACCACCTGGAACACCGGGTACTCGGGGACGCTCTCGGCGAACAGCTCGGCGAGCAGCACGCCGGTGCCGGGGGTGAGCTCGCTCGGCTTGAACACCACCGCGTTGCCCGCGGCGAGCGCGTAGGCGATCGACCCCATCGGGGTGAACACCGGGTAGTTCCACGGCCCGATCACCCCGACCACGCCGAGCGGCTGGTACTCCACGGTGGCGGCCATGTTGACGCCGAGCAGGCCGGGGGAGACCCGGCGCGGGCCGAGGACCCGGCCGGCGTGCCGGGCCGCCCAGGCGGTGTGCGCGATCGCCAGCACGATCTCCAGGCGGGCGTCGTCGAGCGGCTTGCCGGTCTCCCGGCGCACCAGGTCGGCGAGCCGGCCGAGGTTTCCGGTGAGCACCGCGGCGAAGTCGAGCAGGCGCCGCTTGCGCTCGGCGAAGCCGAGCCCGGCCCACCAGCGCGCCGCCTTCTCCGCCCGCTCGACCGCGGCCGCGACCGCGGCCTCGTCGTGGATGACGTGGGTGCCGACCACCTCCCCGGTGGCCGGATCAAGCGAGTCGAAGGTCCGCCGCTCCGTAGCCGTTGCCATGAGGCCTCCTCACGTTCTTCTCGCCGTGGGGCCACGATAGAACGGCGGCGCCGTACCGGCCGAGTACCGGGGCTCAGCCGGCCGGGCGGTCGAGCGGGGGCAGCAGGCCGCGTTCCAGCGCGGTGGTCACCGCGGCGGTGCGGTCGGAGACACCGAGCTTGCCGAACACCCGGATGAGGTGGGTCTTCACCGTGGTCTCGCTGATGAACAGCGCCCGGCCGATCTCGGCGTTCGTCAGGCCGCGCGCGACGAGGGCGAGGACCTCGGTCTCCCGCGGGGTGAGGGTCTCCTGCGCGGGCGCGCGCATCCGGGAGACGAGCCGGGTCGCCACCGAGGGGGAGAGCACGGTCTCCCCGCGCCGGGCCGCCGCCACCGCGGCGATCAGGTCCTCCCGCGAGGTGTCCTTGAGCAGGTAGCCGGTCGCGCCCGCCTCCACCGCGGGCACGATGTCCTGGTCGGTCTCGTAGGTGGTGAGCACGACCACCTTCGCCTCGGGCCGCTCGGCGAGGATACGCCGGGTCGCGCTCACCCCGTCGCCGTTCGGCATGCGCAGGTCCATGAGGATCACGTCGGGCGCGAGCGCGCGGGCGAGCGCCACCGCCTCGTCGCCGGAGCCCGCCTCGCCGACGATCACGATGCCCGGGTCGTGCTCGAGCATGCCCCGCAGGCCCATGCGCACCACCGGGTGGTCGTCGACCAGAAGTACGCGGATCGGCTCGTCCATCAGCCCACCTTCCCGTGCGGCGAGTCCGCCGAGGGCACGTGCGGCTCGGCCGCCAGGGGCGGCCAGGCGGCCGGGGCCGCGGCCTGCGGCCGGGGCGGCAGCGGGAGGCGGACCACCAGCTCGGCGCCTCCCGTCTCGGCGTCGCCGACGCTGAGCGTACCCCCGGCCTGCTCGACGCGGCTGCGCATCGCGCGCAGGCCGTACCCGGCGGCGGGCTCGCCCACGCCGGCCGCGGAGAACGGGTCCCGCCCGCCGAAGCCGCGCCCGTCGTCGCGCACCCGCAGCGTCACCTCGGCCGGGCCGTACTCGAGGACGACCTCGACGCGCGTGGCGGTGGCGTGCTTGCGCACGTTGTTCAGTCCTTCCTGGGCCGCCCTGATCAGCACCACCTCGTACTGCGGGGGCAGCGCGCAGCCCTCGCCGCGGGTCTCGAACGCGGTCGCGAGGCCCAGCTCTTCGCCGATCCGGCCGGTGATCCGGCGCAGCGCCTCGCTCAGCGTGGAGCCGTCGAGCGGCGCCGGGCTGAGCGCGGCCACCAGGGCGCGCGACTCGGCGAGGTTCTCCTTCGCGGTCTGGATGGCGAGCGCCAGGTGCCGGGACGGGTCCGGCTGCGCCTCGGCGGCCTGGAGCAGCATGATGATGCTGGTGAACCCCTGGGCGAGGGTGTCGTGGATCTCCCCGGCGAGCCGCTCCCGCTCGGCGAGCGCGCCGCGCTCGGCCGACAGCCGGGCCACCTCGGCGTGGCTCGCCTCAAGCTGCCTGATCAGCTCGGCCCGCTCGGTGCTCTGGGTGACGATGCGCTCGCTCCAGATCCCGAACGCCGAGGCGAAGAAGACGATGGTGGTGAGCAGCACCAGCAGGTCGAAGACGTCGGTGTCCGGCTTGGTGAGCCACAGGTACACCGCCTCCGGGATCACCAGCACGACCGTGGCGACCACGGCGCGCTGCACCGGCACCGCCAGGAAGATCTGCGGGCACACCCCGAACAGGGCGAAGGTGGCGAAGGTGGAGCCGGGGCTCATGACCAGCGTGACCGGGGCGTACAGGATCACCAGGATCGCCACGTACCAGGTGCCGAGGCGGAAGTCCCGGCCGAGGATCGCCCGCCGGCCGACCAGGAGGTAGGCCACCGGTATCGCGAGCAGGCAGGCGACCGCGACCGCGTGCCACGGCGTGGGCGTGCCGTACAGCAGGGTGTGGATCACCGACGCCGCGATCGCGAGGCAGAGCAGCGTCTCCCAGCCGCGCAGCCGCTTCCACGCCTCGGGTGCGAGCGCCCCGGTCACCCCTCGCGACGGCTCTTCCAGCGGAACGTCAGCAGGCACAGCAGCAGCCCTCCAATGGTCCAGGCCGCCAGCACCAGAGCGACCCGGCCCAACTCGTAAGAGCCGGTGAGCTCCAGGGACGCCCCGACGTCGCCGAGGAAGACCGACCGGAAGCCCTGGCACATCCAGCGCAGCGGGAAGACCGACGCGATGTGGATGAGCCAATCCGGCAGCTGGGTGAACGGGATGTACACCCCCGAGATGAACTGCAGCATAACGAACGGCATCGTGATCACCGCGGCCGCGCTCTTGGCCGACCGGGGCAGGCTGCTCGCCGCGATGCCGAGCAGCGAGGAGGCGGTGAGGCCGAGCACGAAGACCCAGCCGAAGGTGGCCCAGTCCGACAGGGTCGACGGCAGCGTCAGGTCGTACAGGAGCACGCCCACGGCGAGCAGGATCGCGGTCTCCAGCACGGCGACGAGCAGCACGCTGAGCACCTTGCCGAGGAAGTACGCCGCGGGCGGCATCGGGGTTCCGGCGAGCCGCTTGAGCGTGCCCTCCTCGCGTTCCACCGCGATGGAGATCGCCAGGTTCTGGAAGCTCACGCTCATCAGGCCCGCGCCGATCAACGCGGCCGCGTAGAGCTGGGACACGGTGATGCCGGTGCCCTCCACCTGGCCGGAGAAGATCGAGCCGAACAGGACGAGCAGGATGACCGGGAAGCTGAAGTTGAAGATCAACGAGTCGCGTTCCCGGAAGAACATCTTGGTTTCGACGACCGCACGTGACCAGCCGACCCGCAGGGTGCCGGGCAGACTCGTCGTGGCCGCCCGGGGGGCGGCGGCCGAAGCCGTGGTGGACTCGCTCATCGTGTCTCCTGGGGATTGGAATGGGGCGACGGGCCCAGGGCGGGTCGGAAGGGGTGAGCTGCGGGCCGGATGACGGCCTGCGAATCGTTCGGGCCTGCGGGCGCTCCGCGCCGTTGGCTCAGACCTCCTGGATGAGCTCGAGGTAGATCTCCTCGAGCGTCGGGCGCTTGATCGTCAGCTCCGGCACCTCGCCGGAGAACCGCCGGGACAGCTCCAGCACCGTCCGGGTGGGCTCCTCGGTCTCCACGGTCCGGCGCACGCCGTCCTCCAGCCAGCTGACCCGCGCCTTCGCCGACGCGCGGCCGCCGAGCGTCGCCGGCTCGCCCTCGGCCACCACCCGGCCCTTCGCGATCACGGCGAGACGGGTGGCGAGGGCCTCGATCTCGTCGAGATAGTGGCTGGTGAGCACGATCGTGGTGCCGTCGTGCGCGAGGCCGGCGATCAGGTCCCAGAACCGGCGCCGGGCCTCGGGGTCGAAGCCGGTGGTCGGCTCGTCGAGGAAGAGCAGCTCGGGGCGTCCGATGATGCCGAGCGCCACGTCGACGCGGCGCCGCTGCCCGCCGGAGAGCTTGCCGACGCGCGTGTTCGCCTTCGCCGCCAGGCCCACCCGCTCGATCACCTCGTCGGGATTCCGGGGCCGGGGGTAGAAGCCGGCGAAGTGCCGTACCAGCTCGCGTACCGTGAGCTCGGCGACGTCGTTGCTCGTCTGCAGCACGACGCCGATGCGGGAGCGCCACTCGCGGCCGGCGCGCGCCGGGTCGGCGCCGAGCACGGTCACCTCGCCCGCGTCCCGGTGGCGGTAGCCCTCGAGGATCTCGACCGTGGTGGACTTGCCCGCTCCGTTCGGGCCGAGAATGCCGAACACCTCGCCTCGCCGGATCTCCAGGTCGAGGCCGTTCACCGCGGTCACCTCGCCGTACCGCTTGGTCAGCCCGCGGACCTTCACCGCTGTCTGGTTCATGCATCGAGCATGACGGTGCGGCCCGGGGGCGCGGCACCTTCGACCGGGCGAGATCCGGGGTCCTCCGAAAGGAGGACCTCCGGGGGAGGCGCGGGATCGCTAGAAGAGCGTGTCCTCGCGCTTGATGCCGCGCAGCGCGTCGTAGTCGAGCGTCACGCAGTCGATGCCGCGGTCGGCGGCGAGCACCCGCGCCTGCGGCTTGATCTCCTGCGCGGCGAACACCCCGCGCACCGGGGCGAGCAGCGGGTCGCGGTTGAGCAGCTCCAGGTAGCGGGTGAGCTGCTCGACGCCGTCGATCTCGCCGCGGCGCTTGATCTCCACCGCGACGGTCCGGCCGCTGGCGTCCCGGCAGAGGATGTCCACCGGGCCGATCGCGGTGGGGTACTCGCGGCGGATCAGCGTCCAGCCCTCGCCCAGCGTGGTGATGTGCTCGGCGAGCAGCTCCTGCAGGTGCGCCTCGACGCCGTCCTTGATCAGCCCGGGGTCGACCCCGAGCTCGTGCGTGGAGTCGTGCAGGATCTCGTCGATGGTGAGGATGAGCCGCTCGCCGGTCTTGCTGTGGGTGACGGTCCACACGTTGCCCTCCTCCTTCAGGCGGCAGGGCGGGCTCATCCAGTTGAGGGGCTTGTACGCGCGGTCGTCGGCGTGCACGGAGACCGAGCCGTCCGCCTTGATCAGGATGAGCCGGGGCGCCATCGGAAGGTGGGCGGTGAGCCGGCCCACGTAGTCCACGCTGCATTTCGCGATGACCAGCCGCATGACCGTCAACCCTACCGGGGCCCGCATGGCTCGCGTCCGGCGTCTGCGAGACTGGACCACCGGCGTGACAACGACTTTCGAACGCACACGTTGGAGGGAGCGTGCGGATCGAGGCACGAGCGGCCCGGGCCGCCGGGGGCCGGGAAGAAACCGGACGTCGTTCCGCGTTGCGCCGGACGCCATGAGTCCGCGCAGGGCCCGCCGGGTGGGGCCGTACGATCGGGTGGACCGCCGCCGCGGCGTGGTGCCCGGCCGCGGGCCGATCCTCGGCTCCGTGCCCGGGGTGGACCGGGTGGAGGAGTGGCCGGACGGCGACTGGGTGGTGCGGCGGGTGACCGGCGCGGAGGGACGCGTCTACCGGTGCCCCGGCTGTGACCAGGAGATCCGCGCGGGCCTGCCGCACGTGGTGAGCTGGCCGGCCTGGCCCGGCGGCGAAGGGGAGCGGCGGCACTGGCACACCGCGTGCTGGCGGGCGCGGATCCGGCGCAACCCCGGCCGGACGCGCTACTGAAGTGGCCGCCGCGAGCGTTGGAAGGATGCACATGGACATACGCGCCTCGACGGTGCTGCCCGCACGACGGGAGCCGATCGAGCTGCACACCGCGGACGGGCTGACCCTGGTCGGAGAGCTCGCGCTGCCCGAGGAACGGCCGCCCGTGGCCACCCTGGTCTGCCTCCACCCGCTGCCGACCGCGGGCGGCATGATGGACAGCCACGTGCTGCGCAAGGCGTCCTACCGGCTGCCCGCGCTCGCCGACCTCGCCGTGCTGCGCTTCAACACCCGGGGCACGAGCTCCGAGCGCGGCACCTCCGAGGGGACCTTCGACGAGGGCGAGGGCGAGCGGTACGACGTCGCGGCGGCCCTGGAGTTCGTGGAGTTCCGTGACCTGCCGCGGCCGTGGCTGCTCGGCTGGTCGTTCGGCACCGAGCTGGCGCTGAAGTGGGGGCGGGACCCGCTCGTGGAGGGCGCGATCCTGCTCTCCCCGCCGCTGCGCCGGGCCACCGACGCGGACCTCGACGCGTGGACCGAGTTCGGCCGGCCGCTCGTCGCGCTCGTGCCGGAGCTCGACGACTTCCTGCGGCCGGACGAGGCGCGCAAGCGCTTCGCCCGGGTGCCGCAGTGCGAGGTGGTCGCGGTGGAGCGGGCCAAGCACCTGTGGGTGGGCGAGCCGTACGTGCGCATCGTGCTCAACGAGATCGTGCGGCGGGTCAATCCGGACGCCTATCCGCTGCCCACGGAGGTCTGAGCGCCGGGCCCGCGGCATGCGGCGCCGGCCGCGGGCCTCGTTCCGTTGCCCGGCACCGCCCGGGCGTGCACTCCCGGGGGCGCGCACTCGTCGTGTTCGCGTCGCCGCGTTCGTACTACCGTTGTTCGGCGTGCGGCTCTACTCACGATCGGCCGGTGACGGGGTGCCGGTCGTCCTGCTTCACGCCTTTCCGCTCTCCTCGGCGATGTGGCTGGGGCAGCGGGAAGGGCTCTCCGGCGTCTGCCGGGTGATCACCCCGGACCTGCGTGGTTTCGGCGGCTCCGTGCTCGGCGAGGAGGAGCCGTCGCTCGCCGTGATGGCCGACGACGTGGCCGAGACCCTCGATGCCGAGGGCATCGAGCGCGCGGTCATCGGCGGCCAGTCGATGGGCGGCTACGTGACCATGGAGTTCTGCCGCCGCCACCCCGACCGGGTGCTCGGGGTGATCCTCGCCGACACCAAGGCGAGCGCCGACCCGGAGGCCGCCCGGGCGAACCGGGAGCGGATCGCCCGGGCCGTCACCGAGCACGGCAGCAGGATCTTGCTGGACGAGCTGGCGCCCGGCCTCGTCGGGCCGACGACGCGGGAGCGCCGCCCCATGGTGTACGGGCGGGTGCGCGGCCTGGTGCAGGCGGCGCCGCCGGCCGCGGTGGCGTGGGCCTCGCGGGCGATGGCCCGCCGCCCGGACTCCTTCGACACGCTGCGCGGGCTGAAGGCGCCCGCCCTGGTGATCGTGGGGGAGGAGGACGAGCTGTCGCCCCGCGCCGACGCCGAGGCGATGGCCGAGGCGGTGCCCGACGCCACGCTCGTCACGATCGAGGAGGCCGGTCACCTCAGCGCGATCGAGCGGCCCGAGGCGTTCAACCGGGCGGTGGCGGAGTTCGTCCGCAACCTGGGGTGAGGGTACGCCCTCGGGCCGCCGGGCCCGAGGGCTACCGGGCCGCCTGGCGGGGGATCACCACCTCGCGGATGATCAGCGCCACGGCGGCCGCCGCGGGGATCGCGATGAGCGCGCCGACGATGCCGAGCAGCGCGCCGCCGAAGAGCGCCGCGATCACCGTCACCGCGGGGGCCACGTCCACCGAGCGCTTCATCACCTTCGGGTAGATGAAGTAGTTCTCCACCTGCTGGTAGACGAGGAAGAAGACCGCGCTCGCGATGCCGAGCGGCACCGACTGCAGCAGGGTCACGCAGGTGACGACCACCGCGCCGATGGTGGCGCCGACGAGCGGGATGAGGTCGGTCACCGCGATCACGAGGGCGAGCGCGAGCGCGTACTCGGCCCCCGCGATGGTGAGGAACAGGTAGGCGAACACGGCCGCGATCGCCGCGATGGTCAGGCCGCCCGCCACGTAGCCGCCGATGCCGCGGAGGATCTCCTCGCTCAGCGCCCGGGTGCGGTCCCGGCGGCTGGCGGGCACGAGCCGCAGCAGGTACTCCTTGATCGCCGGCAGCGAGCCGAGGAAGTAGAGGGTGAGCACGAGCAGCGTCACCCCGGAGAAGATGCCGTCGAGCACGACCACGCCCGCGCCGACGATGCCCCCGGCGATCGTGGTGCCGAGCTCGCCGCTCGTCACGTAGTCCCGCAGCTTCGCCAGGAGCTGGAACTCCGCGTCGAGCCGCTTGATCGTGTCGTTGCTCAGCAGCTCGTTCAGGTAGCCGGGGATCGCCTGCACGAACCGGGTGGTCTCCGCGGTGACCGGCGGCACGATCGCCAGGCCGAACAGCACGAAGAAGGCGATCACCGCGGCGAACACGATCGAGATCGCCAGCCGCCGGGACAGCCTGCGCCGCTGCAGCGCCTCCACGATCGGGTTGAGCCCGGCCGCGAGGAACATCGCGACCAGGACGAGCACGATCACGTTGCGCGCGCTGATCAGCGCCTGGGCGAGGCCGAGCGCGGTGAGCACGCCGAGCGCCGCGGTGAGCCCGAACATGAACGGGCTCGCGCCGAACGGCCGGCCGGGCACGCCGTACCGCGGGGCGGCGTCGACGGCCGGGCCGGCGGCGCCGTTCGCGGCGCGCACGCCGGTGCCCGCCGCGCCGTTCGCGCCGCCCGCCGTACCGGCCGCGGCGCCTCCGGACGCGGGGCCGGGCGGGCCGTCACCCTCGCCGGGCCGCGGCGTGCCCTCGGGCGCGGGCGCTTCGCCTGCGTCCGGTCGCGATGCCGAGGAGGCGATCGAATCGGTCACGTGCGCTCCTTGCTCGAGTGCGGCGTCCCGGTCGCGGGTCGCCGTGCCCGCCCCGCCGTACGGCACGGCGGAGGCCGGGGCACAGACTCAAGGAGAGCCTAGCGATCGAGCGTCGCCAGGCTCTCCTGGATTTTCGTCTCGGTGCCCCGAACCGCCGTGCCGGTCGGCGCCCGCCGGTCACATGAGCGTGCCGGTCGGGATCACTCCTGCCACCACTCCGCGTCCTCGTCCGGCTCGGTGCTCTTGCGCGGCGCCGGGGCGGCGGGAGCGGACGACGCGGCGGGCGTCGTGCTCGCGGGCTTCTCCGAGGTCTGGCCGCTCGTGGTGGTCGCCGCGAGGGCCGGCTTCGGCGCGGGCGCGGACACCGCCGGGGCGGGGTCGTCCATGCCCGGCAGGGCGGCGCCGCCGAGCAGCTGGCGGAGCTGGGCGAGGTGGCTGGTGATGCTGTCCCGCTGGCGGGTGAGCTCGTCGACCTGGCGCTGCGCCGCGGTACGCATGCGCTCGGCCTCGGCCTTCGCCTCGGAGACGATCGCCTCGGCGTTCGCCTTCGCCTCCGACAGGAGCTGGTCGGCGTTCTTGCGGGCGTTGGCGATGAGCTGCTTGGCGTGCGCGTCGGCCTCGCGGCGGGTCTGCTCGGCCTGCTGGGTGGCCTTGGCGGCGCGCTGCTCGGCGGTGGCGGCCCGCTGCTCGGCCTCGGCGACCAGCTTCTGGGTGGCGGCCTGCGCGGCGGCGTGACGCTCGGCGTCCTGGCGCTCGGCCTCCTCGCGCCGGGCGGCGAGCTGGATCTCGAACTCGGCCTCCTCCTGGGCGCGCTTGGCCTCGCTCTCCTCGAGGATCCGCTGCGCCTGGGCGCGCATCTCGTCGGCCTGGCGCTTGGCGGTGGTGAGGATCTCGTCACGCTCGCGCTTGGTGTTGGCGCGCAGCTGCGCGACCTCACGCTCGGTCGTGGTGCGCAGCTTGGCGATCTCGCGCTCGGCGGCGGCGCGCTTCTCGGCCACCTCGTGGTCCGCGGCGGCGCGCAGCTTCGCCACCTCGCGCTCGGTGGTCGCGGTGAGCTCCTCGGCCTCGCGCCGCGCCGTGGAGCGGATCTCCTCGGCGTCCCGCTCGGCGTTCGCGCGCATCTCCTCGGCCTCCCGGGAGGCGAGCGCGAGCTTCTCGGCGGCCTCGTTCTCGGCGGCGGCTCGGGTGTCGGCGGCCTCCACCTTCGCCGCGGCCCGAATCTCGTTCGCCTCGGACCGGGCCGCCTGGACGAGCTCGGTGGCCTGCTCCTCGGCCAGCCGAAGCAACTGCTCGATCCGGGCGCCCAGCCCGGCGTAGGTCGGGCGTTCGTTCTCCTGCAGCTGCCGCTTGGCCTCGGCGAGTTCACGCTGCAGGGCGACGACTTGCTCACGGGCCTGGCGCAGCTCCGCGTCGAGTTGCTTCAGGTGGTCGTGCACCTGGTGGCGGTCGAAACCGCGGAGCACCACGTCGAATTCCCGCACGGGTGCGTCCTCGAAGAAATTATTGAGCTGGGCGTCGATGTCGGACTGCATGAGGCTCGATCCTGGTTGTCGAGACGGCTACACGGGCCGGACGGGGGGTTCGGACTGCCGAAGCGGGCCTCTGCCGCCGACGCCGACCGGGCATCGGTGGCTCGAGGGGGAGCCCAAGACCCGCCCCTTTTGTCCCATATGCCCGGTCCGTCACGTCAAACGGCACGGTCCACATTCGTTGGAAGGCCAGCGTACTCCGGCGCCGCCTTCTTGCACGCCCGCTCCGACTTTATGCGCGACTTGTTACGAATAAATCGCTCTCGCGGCCGTCGATATCATGTGGTGCGCCGCGGCGCCTCGACAAGCTCCGTCAGAACGCCCCCCACGTCCTTGGGGTGGAGAAACGCAATCGAGGCCCCCATCGACCCGTGCCGCGGGCGCTTGTCGATGAGACGGATGCCCTTGGCCTCGATCTCCTGGAGCGCTTTGGCCACGTCGGCCACACCGTAGCCCACGTGGTGCACGCCCTCCCCCCTTTTCGCGATGAATTTCCCCACAGGGGTATCCGGCCCGAGCGGCTCCAGGAGCTGGATGTAGGAGGCACCGGCGTCGGCGTCGGCCACGTGCAGCATCGCCTCGCGCACCCCCTGCTCCTCGTTCACCTCCCTGCTCACCACGGTGAGCCCGAAGGCCGACTCGTAGAAGGCGATGCTCTCCTCGAGGTTGCGGCAGGCGATGCCGACGTGGTCGATCCGCAGGAACATGCGCTGGTCCAATTCCTCCCCCTCACTCCGAGGCCGGGCGCGGTCACATGGGTATCGTGGCAAACGCGGTTCGCGCCTGGGAGGGAGGCCCCATGTCCACATCGGTCATCGTCGCCGGAGCACGTACCCCGATCGGCCGGCTGCTCGGCTCGCTGTCGGCGCTGTCCGCGGTCGAACTCGGCGGCATCGCGATCAAGGCGGCATTGGAGCGGTCCGGCGTGTCGCCGGACCAGGTCGAGTACGTGATCATGGGCCAGGTCGTCCAGGCCGGCTGCGGCCAGATCCCGTCACGGCAGGCAGCGGTCCGGGCCGGGATCCCGATGACCGTGCCGTCCCTCACGATCAACAAGGTCTGCCTGTCCGGCCTCGACGCGATCGCCCTCGCCGACCAGCTCATCCGCGCCGGCGAGTTCGACATCGTCGTCGCCGGCGGCATGGAGTCGATGACCAACGCGCCGCACCTGCTGCCCGCGCTGCGCAAGGGGGTCAAGTACGGCGGGGCCCAGATCGTCGACGCGATGGCGTACGACGGCCTCACCGACGCCTTCGACCATCTCGCCATGGGCGAGTCGACCGAGCGGCACAACGCCCGGCTCGGGCTCACCCGCGAGGAGCAGGACGCCTACGCGGTCCGGTCCCACCGGCTCGCCGCCGCCGCGATCAAGAACGGCCTGTTCGACGAGGAGATCACGCCGGTGCCGGTGCCGCAGCGCAAGGGCGACCCGGTGCTCGTCACCGTCGACGAGGGCGTGCGGCCCGACACCACCCTGGAGGCGCTCGCCAGGCTCAAGCCCGCGTTCGCGCCCGACGGCACGATCACCGCGGCCTCCTCCTCGCAGATCTCCGACGGGGCCTGCGCGGTCGTGGTGATGTCGCGGCGCAAGGCCGAGGAGCTCGGCCTGCCGTGGCTCGCCGAGATCGGCGCGCACGGCAACGTGGCGGGCCCGGACAACTCGCTGCACGCCCAGCCCGCGAACGCGATCCGGCACGCCCTGGCCAAGCAGGGCCTCACCCCGGCCGACCTCGACCTGATCGAGATCAACGAGGCGTTCGCCGCGGTGGTGCTCCAGTCGGTCAAGGAGCTCGGCGTGCCGCTCGACATCGTCAACGTCAACGGCGGCGGCATCGCGCTCGGCCACCCCATCGGCGCCTCGGGCGCGCGCATCGTGCTCACCCTCGCCCACGAGCTGCGCCGCCGCGGCGGCGGGGTCGGCGCGGCGGGCCTGTGCGGCGGCGGCGGCCAGGGCGACGCCCTGATCCTCAAGGTCCCCGCGGCCTGAGCGACCGCCTTCGGCCGGACGTGAGGGAGGACCTGAGGGGAGGGTGCGCGTGGCCGACCACGTCGAGGAACTGATCGCGGGCACCCGGGCGGGACGGCCCCGCGCGGTGGCCCGGCTCATCTCACTGATCGAGCGCGCCGCGGCCGAGGCGGCCGCCGACTCGGCCGCCTCCGCCACGCTGCGCCGGGTGATGGCCGGCCTCGCCGCGCCGGGGCCGGACGGGCGCGAGCCGTACCGGGCCCGGGTGATCGGGCTCACCGGCGCGCCGGGCGTGGGCAAGTCGACCACCACCTCGATGCTCGTCGGCGAGCTGCGGCGGCGCGGGGCCAAGGTGGGCGTGCTCGCCGTCGACCCGTCCAGCCCGTTCACCGGCGGGGCGCTGCTCGGCGACCGGGTGCGGATGCAGGAGCACGCCACCGACCCGGGGGTGTTCATCCGGTCGATGGCGAGCCGCGGCCATCTGGGCGGCCTCGCCTGGGCGACGCCGCAGGCGCTGCGGGTGCTCGACGCGGCGGGCTGCGAGGTGATCCTCGTGGAGACCGTCGGGGTCGGCCAGGCCGAGGTGGACATCGCCGGGCTCGCCGACACCACGGTGGTGCTGCTCGCCCCCGGCATGGGCGACGGCGTGCAGGCCGCGAAGGCGGGCGTGATGGAGATCGGCGACGTGTTCGTGGTGAACAAGGCCGACCGGGAGGGCGCGCAGGCCACGATCCGGGAGCTGCGCGGCATGCTCGCGCTCGGCACCGCACCCTGGCGCCCGCCGATCGTGGCGACGGTGGCGAGCCGCGGGGAGGGCGCCGCCGACCTGCTCGCCGCGCTCGACAAGCACCACGCCTACCTCGCCGAGTCCGGGGAGCTGGCGCGCCGCCGCCGGGCCCGGGCCCGCGACGAGATCGAGCAGATCGCGGTGGCGAGCCTGCGGGCGCGGATCGTCCGGGTGCACGGCGACCGGCGGCTCGACGAGCTCGCCGGCCGGGTGCTCGCCGGGGAGACCGACCCCTACTCCGCGGCGGCCGAGCTCGTCGCCGGGTTGTGACGCCGCCCCACGGTACGGCGCGGCGGCTCAGGCCGCGTCCGCGAACTCGACGATCACGGTGGTGAAGCCGAGGGCCTTGAGCATGCCCTCGAGCAGCGCCCTGGTGTTGTGCTCGGCGCGCTGAAGCAGGCCGCTCGCCGCCGCGGCCTCGGCGATCTTCCGCTCCGCGGCGAGGTGGAGCTCCCGCTGGTCCTGCGGCGAGGAGGAGAGGAACTCCTCCAGCCGGTCGATCAGCCCGCGCCGCTGCGCCACGACGTACGAGCGGGCGGGGTCGACGGTGGTCTCGCCGAGCCGCGCGCGGGGCACCCGCACGGTCACCGTCTCGCCGCCGGGGGAGACCGTGACGGCGTCCGCGGCGAGGCGGCCGAAGTCGACGTAGGCGTCGACGCCGCCGGTGCCGACGTACAGCGTGCGGGTGCCCTTGATCGCGTCGGGGAGGAAGGGCGCGTCCTTCTCCAGGTCGACGATCACCTGGAAGTCGCCGGACGCGGCCGGGTATCGGCCCAGGTCGTGGAGCGTGCGCAGCAGCGCCGGTCCGCCGCGGTCGATCGGGTCCGGGGACGGGCCGGGCCACGTCCAGGTGAGCCGCGCGCCGGCGCCGAGCAGCGTGACGAGCACGAGCAGGATGATCGCGAGCGGCCACCACCGGCGGTGCCGCTCGGGCGGGGTCTGGGCCGCCGGGCGGCCGGGCGCGCCGGACGCCGCCACGCCCGCCGGCGGCGTGGCGGCTCGGGAGGAGGACGGCTGCCTGTTCACCATCGGTGTGTTCCCCGCCGGCGCCGCCGTCATCCGTTCCGCGGGCCGGTCCGCCGTGCCCTCACCGGTGTCACCGCGCCGACACGTTCCCCGGCGACGGGTTGACCGGGTAGACGTCGTGGGTCGCGAGCGTCGCCGGGCCGGACGGCGGGGTGGTGTCCGCGAAGTGGTTCACGGTGAGCCCGCACCGGGCGAAGTCGGTGTAGAAGAGCTGCAGCCAGTCGCGGCGCTGCGCCTCGGTGAGGCCGGAGAACCAGGCGGCGGCCCGGCGATGCTCCGGCAGCGGCCCGGCGGGGATCGGCCCGCCCCGCAGCCAGCCCATCACGATCTCGCGGTAGCCGCCCGCAGGCTCGGCGCACCGCGGCGCGAGCCGCTCGGTGAACTCCGCGACCGCGCGGTCGGCGTAGCCCGGCCGCAGGTCGTCGACGTGGATCGCCACCGTCCCGGCGGGCAGCTCGGGGTGGTGCCGCCGGGAGTGCTGCTCGACCCGGGAGAACGCGGCCGGGGTGCCCGCCACCTTCGAGGCGAGCCCGATGAACCGCGCGCTCAGCTCGTCGAGCCCGGCCCGCATGCCCGGGTGCACGCACACCGTGATCGGCCACTCCTGGCAGGCGTACGCCACCGGCCCGGCGGCCTGCGTCCGCGTCGCCGGGGCGAGCAGCCGCGCCACCCCGGCCCCGGCGGCGACGAGGGCGACCACGGCCGCGACCGCGGGCAGCACCCGGCGGCTCACCACCGCGGCCCAGCCGAGCAGCAGCGCCGCGCCCGCGCCGGTCAGCCACAGCGCCTGCCCCGTGAACAGCTCCGGATCGAGCGCGCCGAACAGGTCGTACGGCTCGCGGATCGACGGCCCGAGCCGCTCGGCCCAGTCCGGCCCGTGCGCCGTCCCGTGGGAGATCGCGTATCCTGCGGCGAGCACCGCGACCGGGGTGATGCCCCGCGGCAGGGCCCATCCGGCGATCCAGCCGAGGGCGACGAAGAACGCCAGCCCGGCCGCCCCGGCGAGCAGCCCGCTCGGCGGCAGCTTCCCCGCCTGGTCGCTCACCGCGGTGCGCAGCGCGAGCACGACGACCGTGGCGCCGAACGCGCCCACCACCACCGCGAGCACCGCGAGCGGCACCCGCAACGCCCGCCACGGCCCGGGGGCCGGGGCACGACGCCGGCGTGCCCGCCGTACCCGCAGCGCGACCCAGGCCGCGAACGCCGCAGCGACCGGACCGGTGTGCCGCAGCGAGCCGACCACGGCGACCACCGTGTTCTCCCAGGCGGCGACCCCCGGAATGAGGACGTTCCACGCGGTGACGAGGCCGACCCCGAGCAGCACGGCGACCGCGACCGCCGCGCTCTGGTTCAGCTCCTCCCGCGTGACGCCCCTGTGCCTACGCACGGGTACGCGTGGCCCCCGGCCACGCCGCCCGTCGCTTTCCGATATTCATCTGCCAACCCCCCGTACGGGAGGGCGGCGGCCGTTCCACGGTGCCGTCCCCCTGGCACCGCTCGCGGGGCAAGCCCCCTGCGTCGCGTCGCGACCACGCGCATACCCCCGGCACGCGGTCGTGGCGCGGCCTTCCCCCGCGACTTTGCCGCAGCCTCACCCTTTCGACGCGACAACCATAACTGAACGTGATGTTTGCCGTCGTGTTTCTTGGTTAAACGGGTGATCGGGTCACGGTATGTGTTTGGGCGAACCCGTGCGAGGCGCGCTACGGTACGGCTGTGCATACCGGTGGGCCCAAACCTCTCAATCTCCCCTTCGACCCCATCGAACGGGCCGCCGCGATCTGGCGTGATCGTTTCGGCGCCTCGTCGGCGATGGCCGCGGTGACGTCGATCATGAGAGCGCACCAGATCCTGCTGGCACAACTGGACACCCTGCTGCGGCCGTACGACCTGACCTTCGCCCGCTACGAGGCGCTCGTGCTGCTCACCTTCAGCCGGACCGGGGCGCTGCCGCTGTCGAAGATGGGCGAGCGGCTCATGGTCCACCCGACGAGCGTGACGAACACGGTGACCCGGCTGGAGCGGGCCGGGCTGGTCCGCCGGCTGCGCAACCCGCGGGACGGCCGCGGCGTGCTCGCCGAGATCACCGACGCGGGCCGGGAGGTGGTCCGCCGCGCCACCGCCGACCTCATGGCGGCGGGGTTCTGCATGACCATGTACGGCGAGCAGGAGCTCGCCGACCTGTTCGGCCTGCTGCGCACGCTGCGCCGGGCCGCGGGCGACTTCGTGGCGGACGGCCCGGGCGCCCCCGTGGGCGGCGGGGCCGGCGACACCCTGGGCGACACTCTTGACGACACGGTGGACGGCGCCGCGGCGGGGGAGCGCGGTCCGGCCCGAAGCGGTGCCGACGGCGCCGGGGAGAGTTCCGTGGAGTCCGCCGCGCCGTCCGGGGCGCCGGATCCCGCCGGGGCGGTGGGCGCGGAGGCGTAGCGGCGCGACGGGGAACGTCCGGGAGGACGGCGGACGGCCGGCGGGAGGCCCGCCGGCCGTCGTGGAGGTGCCGTGCCCGCCGGTGCCCGGGCGGGCGCCGGCTAAATGGTGTTCAGGGTCCGGTCAGTGCGCGATCACCGGTGGGCGCGGACCGCGTTCAGCGCGTTCACCAGGCCCGAGCCGTAGAAGCCGTTGCGGGCGGGGGTGCCCTCGCAGGTGTGCGTGGTCACCACGGTGTTCACGCTGCCGTCCTGCTGCGGGACCCGGCGGGTGTAGGTGTAGGAGCCGCCGCGCGGGCAGGCGATCTTGGTCGCGGTGGACTTCATGATCCGCTCGACGGTGTCCGGGTCGAGGGTGAGGCCGCCGCGGTGCCGGTCGGGCTTGCCGTACCGGCTGACGATCAGCGCCGCCACCCCGGCCGCGTGTGGCGCGGCCATCGAGGTGCCCTGCAGGTACTGGTAGTAGCCGCAGGTGCCCTTGGCGTCGCAGTCGCGGACGACGGTCGGCACGTTCGGGGTGCCGTCCGGGTTGAGCTCGCCGCGCTCCTCGGCGAGCGCCTTGGGGTAGGCCGCGAGGATCGTGCGGGTGCGGTCGAGGTCGCCGGTCGGGGTGTCGTAGGCGTCACCGCCGGGCGCGGCGACGTCCACCGAGCCGTTGCCGTAGCTGGAGTAGTACGACTTGCGCCGGCTGATGCCGGTGGAGCTCACCGAGATCACGTGGTTGCCCTCGGTGGGCATGACCTGGCAGCTCGGCGGCACGGTGCGGGTCTTCGGCTCGAGGCCCGGCACCGAGGCGAAGTTCGGGCTGCCGCGGTCGATGTTCTCCTTGGTGAGGTCGAACCCGTCGTTGCCCTGGGAGGAGATGAGGGTGACGCCGCGGCGGTGGGCGTAGTCGAGGGCGCGCTGGGCCGCCTTGATCACCGTGGCCTGCTCGGCCCGCTCCTCCGGCGAGTCGGCGGGGTTGTCGAGGCAGTTGAATTGCCAGGGATCGATGTAGAAGCTCATGTTCACCACGTCGACCCCGATGTCCGCGGCGTAGGTGAGCGCGTCCACGACCGGCTGCAGGAAGAAGTAGCCCGAGTCCTGGCCGGCCCGCAGGTTGACCAGCGTGACCTGCGGCGCGACGCCCGCGATGCCGAGGCCGTTGATCGGCGCGGCGATCGTCGCGGCGACGTGGGTGCCGTGGTCGTTCTCGTCGACGTCCGCCGGGTCGGTGCAGGAGCGGTCCGGCTCGGCCTCACACGGGCCGTCGACCTCCTCGCCGTTGGCGTCGTACGGGATGTCCACGGTGAAGTTACGGCTCAGCTCCCGGCTGAAGTTGGGCGCGATGTCGGGGTGCGAGCCGTCGATGCCGGTGTCGATCACGCCGACGAGCACCCGCCGGTCGCCCAGCTCCACGCGGTGCGCGCCGGTCGCGGTGGCGTCGATCTGCTTCATGTCCCACTGCAGGTCGGCGAGCGGCTCGGCGAGGTCGCGCGGCTTGCCGGGCGGGTGCGGCAGGTGCCTGCGGTCGCGGTGGCCCTCCTTCTCCACCGCGCGCTCCGCGATCGCGCGGCGCAGCGCCTCGGGCGGCCGGGCGCGCCTGGTCTTCGGCACCGCGCCGATCACCCGGTCCCGGGCGACGCCCTCGATCAGGCCGTTGCCCGCGAGCGCGGCGGCGAAGCCGGCGTCCCTGCTGGTGACGGTGGCCAGGCCGATGGCGCCGTTCTCCTTGACGATGGTGCCGCCCGCGGCCTCGATCGCGTTCCGGGCCGCGGCGGGGTCGGCGCCCTCGGCGTACAGGACGAGGAACTCCGCCTCCGACTCCGTGACGGACCGCCCCGAGGTGACGGCGCTCGAGGGTAAGGCCTGCGCCGGTGTCGCCAGCGCGGCCGTGACGAGGACGGCGGCGGCGACGATGCTGACGCGCTTCACGCTACCTCCCAACAGGAAGAGTTGACGATCAGTCATCCTGAACGGTCTTTACGGCCGCCGTCATGATCCGTCAGTGATCCGCGATCAACGCGTGATCGCAAGTGGCCGCGGGCGTGATCGTACCGCCCTGGCGGGAATTACTTGGACGTCCTAGTATTTGCATCACGGCTGGCAGCAGAGGGGGAGTCATGGAGCGTGGCGAGATCGAGGCCGGGCGCGCCCGCTGGCAGGCGCGCTACGACGCGGCCCGCAAGCGGGACGCCGAGTTCTGTACGCTGTCCGGCCTGCCGGTCGAACCGGTGTACGCACCCGATCATGACGACCCGCGTTTCGAGCGCATCGGCTGGCCCGGGGAGTTCCCGTTCACCCGCGGCCTGTACCCGACCGGCTACCGCGGGAGGACCTGGACGATCCGGCAGTTCGCCGGGTTCGGCAACGCCCGGCAGACCAACGAGCGCTACAAGATGATCCTCGCTGCCGGGGGCGGCGGGCTCTCGGTCGCCTTCGACATGCCCACGCTCATGGGCCGCGACTCCGACGACCCGCGCGCGCTCGGCGAGGTGGGCCACTGCGGGGTGGCCGTCGACTCCGCGCAGGACATGGAGATCCTGTTCGACGGCATCCCCCTCGGCGAGGTCACCACCTCGATGACGATCAGCGGGCCGGCCGTACCGATCTTCTGCATGTACCTGGTCGCCGCCGAGCGGCAGGGCGTGCCGCACCGGGAGCTCGACGGCACGCTGCAGACCGACATCTTCAAGGAGTACATCGCGCAGAAGGAGTGGCTGTTCGCGCCGCGGCCGCACCTGCGGCTCATCGGCGACCTGATGGAGTTCTGCGCCGCCGAGATGCCGGCGTACAAGCCGCTGTCGGTCTCCGGCTACCACATCCGGGAGGCCGGGTCGACCGCCGCGCAGGAGCTCGCCTTCACCCTCGCCGACGGCTTCGCGTACGTCGAGCTCGGCCTCAGCCGCGGGCTCGACGTGGACGCCTTCGCGCCGGGGCTGTCGTTCTTCTTCGACGCGCACATCGACTTCTTCGAGGAGATCGCCAAGTTCCGCGCGGCCCGCCGGATCTGGGCGCGGTACATGCGCGACGTCTACGGCGCCAAGACCGAGCGCGCCCAGTGGCTGCGCTTCCACACCCAGACCGCCGGGGTCTCGCTCACCGCGCAGCAGCCCGCGAACAACATCGTGCGCACCGCGATCGAGGCGCTCGCGGCCGTGCTCGGCGGCACGAACTCGCTGCACACCAACGCGCTCGACGAGGTGCTCGCGCTCCCCACCGAGCAGGCCGCGGAGATCGCGCTGCGCACCCAGCAGGTGATCATGGAGGAGACCGAGGTCACCAACGTGATCGACCCGCTCGGCGGCTCCTGGTACGTCGAGGCGCTCACCGACCGGCTGGAGGCCGAGGCGGAGGCGATCTTCGACAGGATCCGGGAGATGGGCGGCGACGGGACCATGCTCTCCGGCGTGCTGCGCGGCATCGAGGAGGGCTGGTTCACCTCCGAGATCGCCGAGGCCGCCTTCGCCTACCAGCAGAAGCTGGAGAAGGGGGAGAAGCGCCTCGTCGGCGTGAACTGCCACACCACGACCGTGTCGCAGCCGCTGGAGATCCTGCGGGTGAGCCACGAGGTCGAAGTCGAGCAGCGGCGGGTGCTCGCCGAGCGGCGCGCGGCCCGCGACCAGGCGGCCGTGGACCGGGCCCTGGCCCGCATGGTCGAGGTCGCCCGGGGCGACGGCAACCTCATCCCGCCGATGCTGGAGGCGGTGCGCGCGGAGGCCACGCTCGGCGAGATCTGCGACGCGCTGCGCGAGGAGTGGGGCACCTACGCCGAGCCCGCCCGGTTCTGACCGCCGGCGCACGCCACCCCTGTGCCGCCGCCGGTCCGGCGCCGTCCGCGGTGAGCGGTGCCCGCCGCGCCGTCACGGCCTGGGGGTGAACACGTGCTCACCATGGATGGCAGGATTGGACCTATGAGCCCAGCGGAGTTCAATCCTCGACCCGGATCGCTGTACGGCGCCGTGGACCTCGGCGCGCGCAAGCAGGCATTGGAGGCCCAGGCCCGGCGTGAGGCCGCGGCGGCACAGGCCGGTGCCGGGGGAGCGGCCCCGGCGGGCCCGGCCGTCATCGACGTCACCGACCAGACGTTCACCACCGAGGTCGTCGAGCGTTCGATGCGGGTCCCGGTCATCCTCGACCTCTGGGCGACCTGGTGCGGGCCGTGCAAGCAGCTCAGCCCGATCCTGGAGAAGCTGGCCGCCGAGGCGAACGGCCGGTGGGTGCTCGCCAAGGTGGACGTCGACGCCAACCCGCAGATCGCCCAGGCACTGCGGGTGCAGAGCATCCCGACGGTGCTCGCGATCTTCCAGGGTCAGGCGATCACCGGCTTCCAGGGCGCGCTGCCCGAGGCGCAGGTGCGCCAGTGGCTGGACCAGGTGATGCAGGCGCTCGCCCAGTACCTGCCCCCCGCGCAGGGCGCCGAGGCGCAGCGGCCCGCCGACCCCGACCTGGTCGCCGCCGAGGAGGCGGTGCAGAAGGGCGACCTCGACGCCGCCGAGGCCGCGTACAAGCGGGTGCTCGAGCGCTCGCCGAAGGACGCCGACGCCAAGATGGGGCTCGCCGGCGTCGGGCTGCTCCGCCGTACCCAGGGACTCGACCCGGCCAAGGTGCTGCGCGAGGCCGTGGAGCGTCCCGACGACATCGACGTCCAGCTCAAGTCGGCCGACCTGGAGATGCTGTCCGGCTCGGCCGAGTCGGCGTTCAACCGCCTGATCGACCTGGTGCGCCGTACCGCGGGGGAGGACCGCGACAAGGTACGCCTGCACCTGCTCGGCCTGTTCGAGACCCTGCCCGTCGACGACCCGACCGTGGCGAAGGCCCGCAGGGCGCTGGCGAACGCCCTGTTCTGAGCGGGTTCCGATCGGCCCGGCCCCCGCTCCGGCCGGGTACGGCACGGCGAGGCGTGCGCGTGCCGGGCACCGGACCGGGCACCGGATCGAGTACCGCGCCGGGCGCCTGACCCCGCGCCGCGGCGGCACGTTGCCGCCGGCGCGCGCCCGGCGGTGGCGGGTGTTCCGTACCGAACCCGCGCCCACGTCGTTCCGGAACGGGCCCGATACAGTGGGCGTACGCGGCGCCGGGCAGCGTGAACGCTGTGCCGGCCGGGTGCCGGCGTGCGGCGTCCGAGAACGGGTTCCCCGTGCCGATGTCGCGTGGACCGGTGGCCGTCGCGTGCCCTGGGACGGCCGCCGGACCGCGACGGGTGTGGCGAACGGAGGTAATTGAATCCTTTACCGTGGCACGATAAGGGAACCCACCCAGGTCAGGGGCGAAGGAGCGTAGCACCGTGGCCACCGTGCCGAGCGTTTCGTATTCGATCACCGTCCGCCTTGAGGTCCCCGCCGGGGGCAAGGCCGTAAGCCAGCTCACGCACGCCGTCGAGAACGCCGGTGGCGTCGTCACCGCGCTCGACGTGACCACGGCCGGTCACGAGACGCTGCGCATCGACGTCACCTGCGCCGCCAAGGACACCGACCACGCCCAGCTCATCGTCGACCGCCTCGGCGCGGTGGAGGGCGTGACCATCCACAAGGTCAGCGACCGCACCTTCCTCATGCACCTCGGCGGCAAGATCGAGATGCAGTCGAAGGTGCCGCTGCGCAACCGTGACGAGCTGTCCATGGCCTACACGCCCGGCGTCGCCCGGGTCTCCATGGCGATCGCCCGCAACCCGGAGGACGTCCGGCGGCTCACCGTCAAGCGGAACAGCGTCGCGGTGGTCACCGACGGCTCGGCCGTGCTCGGCCTCGGCAACATCGGCCCGGCGGCCGCGCTGCCGGTGATGGAGGGCAAGGCGGCGCTGTTCAAACGGTTCGCCGGGATCGACGCCTGGCCGATCTGCCTCGACACCCAGGACGTCGACGAGATCGTGCGGACCGTGCAGATCATCGCCCCCGGGTTCGGCGGCATCAACCTCGAGGACATCTCCGCGCCGCGCTGCTTCGAGGTGGAGCGGCGGCTGCGCGAGCTGCTCGACATCCCGGTCTTCCACGACGACCAGCACGGCACCGCGATCTGCGTGCTCGCGGCGCTCACCAACGCGCTGCGCGTGGTGAACAAGAAGCTGGAGGACGTCCGCATCACCATGGCGGGGGCCGGCGCGGCCGGCACCGCGGTGCTGCGGCTGCTGCTCGCCGCGGGCGCCCGCAACGTGATCGTGTGCGACTACCGGGGCGCGGTGCACCTGGGCCGCGACGACCTCGACGACACGCTGCGGTGGATCGCCGAGAACACCAACGCCGAGGGCTACACCGGCGACCTGCGGCACGCGGTGCGCGGGGCGGACGTGTTCATCGGCGTGTCCGCGCCCGGCATCCTCACCGGCGACGACATCGCCACGATGGCCGACGACGCGGTGGTGTTCGCGCTCGCCAACCCCGACCCGGAGGTCTCGCCGGACGAGGCGCGCGAGCACGCCGCGGTGGTCGCCACCGGCCGTTCGGACTACCCCAACCAGATCAACAACGTGCTCGCCTTCCCCGGCGTGTTCCGCGGCCTGCTCGACGCCCAGTCCCGCACGGTCACCGAGGACATGCTGCTCGCGGCGGCGCGCGCCCTCGCCGGGGTGGTGACCGACGAGGAGCTCGGCCCCAACTACATCATCCCCAGCGTCTTCCACCCGGACGTCGCCTCCGCCGTGGCGAGCGCGGTGCGCGAGGCGGCCGGTGGCCGCGCCCGGGGCATGACCGAGGTCTGAGCCGCGCGCCGCGGCCGTGCCGTACGGGGCCGGACCGCGCCGCCGTACCGTCGCCCGGCCCGCCGGGTCCGCCGATCCGGGCCTGGACCGCTCCCGGCGGGCACGGGCGTGTTACGGCTCTGCGAACTCGGGGGGCGAGGCTCGCGTACGGCGCAATACCCGCCATCATGGATGTATGGCAGAGGGGATCTACGTCGGCGCGCTGCTGGTGGCCACGCCACTGCTCGACGACCCCAACTTCAGGCGCAGCGTGGTGCTGATCCTCGAGCACGACGAGGACGGCGGCACGCTCGGGGTGGTGCTGAACCGTCCGAGTGACATCAGCGTGACGCAGGTGCTGCCCTCCTGGGACTCCCTCGTCACCGGGCCATCGGTGCTGTTCCAGGGCGGACCGGTGCAGACCGACAGCGCGCTGGCGTTGGCGGCGGTGCCGAGCGGGGAGGAGCCGCTGGGCTGGCGGCGGCTGCACTCGCCCACTCCGGCGGTGGCGCGGCTGGGCACCGTCGACCTCGACGCGCCCCCGGAGATCCTCGCCGGTGAGATCACCCAGATGCGCATCTTCGCGGGGTACGCCGGGTGGTCGGCCGGTCAGCTCGAGGCCGAGATCCGGCAGGGCGCCTGGTACCTCGTCGACGCCGAGCCGGGCGACACCTTCCACTCCGACCCGGAGAGCCTCTGGCGTGCGGTGCTGCGCCGGCAGCGGAACGAGCTCGCCTTCGTGGCGACCTTCCCCGACGACCCCAACATGAACTGACACCGCGGCCGGACCCGGGTACGGCGGGACGGTGCGGCCCGCCCGCCGTCCGGTCCGCCCGGTCCGCCGGGGCCGCGCGGACCTTCGCCGACGCAATACACTCGATTCTCGTGAGTGAGCGAAGCCGGCGAGCCAGTGCGCACAGTGGACCTGTGCTCGCCTGGCCGGAGAGGGAGGCCAGATGAGCACCAAGATCCTTCCTGAGAGCGACGTACGCCCGAAACTCTCCCACGGCGACGGTGACCACGAGCGGTTCGCCCACTACGTGGAGAAGAGCAAGATCGTCGAGAGCAACGTGACCGGCGTCCCGGTCCGTGCGCTCTGCGGGAAGGTGTGGGTCCCGAACCGCGACCCGAGCAAGTACCCCGTCTGCCCGGAGTGCAAGCGGATCTACGACGAGCTGCCCCCGGGCGAGCCGGAGAACGGCTGACCCGTCGCGGCCCCGCCACGGGGCCTTCCGGCCCTCCCTCCGGGGAACCCGCCCGTGGGACGTCCGCGCCGCGGCGTCACCCGCCGCGCCTGTTGCGGGCGGACGGCACACCGGGCGGCCCCGGCAGGGCGGCGTCCGGCCCGCCGGTACGAGAACAGGTCAAAACCCGGTGTGCGCTGAGCGGTACGGCGTGTTGGTCGTCGGCCGCGTGGGCCCCTTCCGGTTAGCGTCAGCACTCCGCTTACTGCTGACCGGAGGGGTGCATGGGCCGGCGCCTGATCGCCGTATCGATGGTGTGCCTGTTCGTGGGGGCGAGCGCGCCCGGCTCGGTCGACGTACGGCACGGCTCCTGCGGCCCCCGCCACGCCCTCCGCGTGGCCGCGCGAGGGCAGGAGCCGTACGCGCCGAGCGCCGACGAGCTCGCGCGCATGATGGCGGACTTCCGGCGGCGCCTCGCCGCCGCGGAGCGGGCCCACCCCCGCCGCCGGACGCAGAGCATCACCGTGCCGACCTGGGTGCACATCATCACCTCGGGCGGCATCGGCGCCTCCGTCACGGCGGTGCGGCAGCAGATCGCCACCCTCAACGACGCCTACGGCGGCAGGCTGGGCGGCACCGACACCGGCGTCCGGTTCCGGCTGGCCGGCATCACCCGGACCGAGAACCCCGCCTGGTTCAGCGACCCGCTCGGCCACGAGGAGTCGCTCAAGGCGACGCTGCGCCGCGGCGGCCCGGAGACCCTCAACCTCTACCTCGCCGAGCTGGGGGAACTCGTGCTCGGCTACTCCACCTACCCCTTCCAGTACGACCAGGCGCCGACCCTCGACGGCGTGGTGATCGACTGGCGCACCCTGCCCGGCGGCACGCTGCCGAACTTCGACCGGGGCATGACCGGGGTGCACGAGATCGGCCACTGGCTCGGCCTGCTGCACACCTTCGAGAACGGCTGCGAGGAGCCCGGGGACTACGTCGACGACACCCCGCCGGAGGGGGTGGCGACCCACGGCTGTCCCGAGGGCAAGGACACCTGTCCCGCGCCGGGCGAGGACCCGATCCACAACTTCATGGACTACTCGCACGACCGGTGCATGACGCACTTCACCCCCGGGCAGGCGGTGCGCATCCAGGAGATGTGGACGGCCTACCGGCGGCGCGCGGAGTAGGCGCCCTCCCCGGCCCATGGCCGGATCGACCGGGATGACCGGCCCGTCCCGGATCCGGGCGGGGTGCGTCCGGGCATCTTTCCCATCCGAAAACGCACAACCCCGGTGGCGCGGCGGCGTGTGGGTTTGAATGAAAGCCCCGGCAGCTCGACCAGGAGGCCGCGTGGACGATCGACCGCCGAGGCGCCGGCCGCCGTACGCGACGCGCGTCTGGCCGCCGCCCACCCAGGATCCGCCCTCGCCGGACCCGGAGCCGGAGGCCCGTCCCGCCGCCATGGCGCACGCGCCGCCGGTGGCGGAGACCTCCGCGCCGCAGGACGCGCTCCCGCCCTCGGCGCGCTGGTACGGCACGCCGACGCCGCCCCCGCCGCCGCGCATTCCGCGCCCGCTCGCCCGGGCGCTGGTCGTGCTCGCCGTGCTCGTCGTGGGCGGCGGGCTGGTCGCCGGGCTCGTCACCTTCGGGCTGGGCCGCCTGCGGGGCTCCGCGGAGCCGCCGCCGCGCGTGGTGGACGCCCTCGCCGGGGTGAGCTTCGCGCTGCCGGCCGGCTGGCGGGCCGGGCGGGTGGCGCCGGTGACCGCGTTCACCTCGGTGGTGAACCACGAGAGCGCGATCGTGATGGCGCGGCCGGGCGATGGGGTGCGGGCCTCCGGGGTGCGCGAGGCCGCGGCCGAGCTCGGCGAGTTCTACTCCCGGCTGCTGCTCCACGCCGACAGGGTGACCGTGGTCGAGGACCGGGGCGTCACGGTCGGGGGCCGGGCCGCGCACGTGCGGTCGCTGCGCGCCGAGTACCGGGACGTGGTGAACGCGCCCTCCTACCTGCGGGTCATGGTGATCGAGGGGGAGCGGAGCGGCACGGTCGTGGTCGGCATGGCCCAGCCGGACGAGCCCCGGCTGCGGCGCGAGATCGCCGCGGTCATGGCCGGCATGCGCTGACGGTGGCCGCGGCGCGCCGCGACCGGCCGGATGACCGGCGGCTTCACACGTTCGTCGGCGGCGCAGGCTACGCTCGATGCATTGTGAGCACCTCAGCCGCGTCTCATCTGTCACCGTCGTACCCCAACCGCGCCGCCTGGGGCACGGCGCCCAAGCTGCGTGCCTGGCAGCAGGAGGCGTTCGAGCTGTACTTCCGGCGCGAGCCGCGCGACTTCCTCACCGTGGCGACGCCCGGAGCGGGTAAGACGACCTATGCGCTGCGCATCGCGACCGAGCTGCTCGCCCGCGGTGTGGTCCGGGCCGTGACGATCGTCACCCCGACCGAGCACCTGAAGCGTCAGTGGGCCGAGGCGGCCGGCCGGGTCGGCATCCCGGTCGACCCGGACTTCAAGAACAGCCAGGGCACCACCTCCCGGGACTTCATCGGCGTCGCGATCACCTACGCCCAGGTGGCGATGCATCCGGCGCTGCACCGGGCGCGCACCGAGGCCCGTCGTACCCTCGTCATCTTCGACGAGATCCACCACGCCGGGGACGCCAAGTCCTGGGGGGACGGCATCCGGGAGGCGTTCGAGCCCGCCACCCGCCGGCTCTCCCTCACCGGCACGCCGTTCCGGTCCGACAACAACCCCATCCCGTTCGTCACCTACGTGGAGGACGGCGACGGCGCGCTGCGCAGCGTGGCCGACTACTCCTACGGGTACGGCCCGGCGCTCGCCGACGGCGTCGTCCGGCCGGTGATCTTCCTCGCGTACGCGGGGGAGATGCGGTGGCGGACCAGGGCCGGTGACGAGATCGCCGCGACCCTCGGCGAGCCGCTCAGCAAGGACCAGCTCGCCCAGGCCTGGCGGGCCGCGCTCGACCCGAAGGGCGACTGGATCCGGCAGGTGCTGCGCGCCGCGGACAAGCGGCTGACCGAGGTGCGGCGGCACGTGCCCGACGCCGGCGCGATGGTGATCGCCTCCGACCACGAGGCCGCCCGCGCGTACGCCCGGCTGCTGCGGGAGATCACCGGGCACGGGGCCACGGTGGTGCTCTCCGACGACCCGACCGCGTCGAAGAAGATCAAACAGTTCGCCGCGTCCGACGACCGCTGGCTCGTCGCGGTGCGCATGGTCTCCGAGGGCGTCGACATCCCCCGGCTCGCCGTCGGCGTCTACGCGACGAGCGTGTCCACGCCGCTGTTCTTCGCCCAGGCGATCGGCCGGTTCGTCCGCGCCCGGCGGCGGGGCGAGACCGCCTCGGTGTTCCTGCCCTCGATCCCGCTGCTCATGGGCTACGCCGCGGAGATGGAGGCCGAGCGGGACCACGTGCTCGTGCGGCGGCAGCCCGAGGAGGGCCTCGACGACTTCCTCGTGGAGGACGCGCAGCGGAAGAAGGACAACCCCGACGTGCTCGGCGACGAGCTGCCGTTCGAGACCGTCGAGGCGTCCGCCACCTTCGACCGGGTGCTCTTCGACGGCGGCGAGTTCGGGACCGCCGCCGCCCCGGGCTCCCCCGAGGAGGAGGAGTTCCTCGGCCTCCCCGGGCTGCTCGAGCCCGAGCAGGTCGCCACCCTGCTCCGCAAGCGCCAGTCGGAGCAGCTCGCCGCCAAGCGCCGCAAGTCGCGCAATGCCGAGCCGGAGCCCGAGCGGTCGCCGCACGAGGAGCTGCACGCGCTGCGCAAGGAGCTCAACAGCCTCGTCGGCGCGTGGAACCACCGCACCGGCCAGCCGCACGGGGTCATCCACGCCGAGCTGCGCCGCCTCACCGGCGGGCCGCCGATCGCCCAGGCCACCGCGGAGCAGGTCCGGGAGCGGATCGCGCTCATCCGCAAGTGGGCGACCCAGCGGCGTTCCCGCTGAGCCCTCACCCAACGTTTTTTGACCATTCCCCTACGTAAGCGTGACCAAGCGAGTACTCTTCGTGTTCGTCTTCGGCCCGTCAGGGCTTGGTCAGTGCATCTACGCTTAGGGGAGTTGCGCATATGGATCTGACCACGCTGATCCGAGCGGAGGTACGCGAGTACGTGACTCCGATGTTCGAAGAGGTCCTCACCAGGATCGACGCCACGAACACCAAGCTGGACGGCCTCCGCACGGAACTCAAGGGCGACATCGAGGCGGTCCGGACCGAGCTCAAGGGTGAGATTCAGGAGGTCCGGTCCGAGCTCACCGAGAAGATCGAGGGCGTCAGGGCGGAGCTCAAGGACGAGATCCAGGGCGTCCGCACCGAGCTCAAGGACGAGATCCAGGAGGTCCGCACCGAGCTCACCGAGAAGATCGAGGGTGTCCGGACCGAGCTCACCGGCAAGATCGAGGGCGTCAGGGCGGAGCTCAAGGACGAGATCCAGGGCGTCCGCACCGAGCTCACCGAGAAGATCGAGGGTGTCCGGACCGAGCTCACCGGCAAGATCGACGGCGTCCGGACCGAGCTCCTCGACAAGATGCAGGGCTTCCGGACCGAGCTCAAGAGCGACATCCAGGATGTGCGCACCGATGTCGCCTCGGTGCACGACAAACTGGACAAGGTCATGGCCTTTCTCGGCCTGACCAAGGTCTGAGACAAAACCCCCTAGGCGGCGCGCACGACCGGGGTGCCGGTCAGCTCGACGCCCGCCGCCTTCATCTCGGAGATCGCCTGCTCGGTCGTCTGCGGCGCCACGCCGGCGGTGAGATCGAGCAGCACCCGCGTGGTGAAACCGTGCCGCGCCGCGTCGATCGCGGTGGCCCGGACGCAGTGGTCCGTGGCGATGCCGACGATGTCGACGGACGTCACCCCCCGGGCGCGGAGCCACTCGACCAGCGGGGTGCCGTCCGGCGCCGCCCCCTCGAAGCCGCTGTAGGCCGCGGAGTCGGCACCCTTGCTGAACACCTCCTCGACCGCCGAGGTGTCGAGGTGGGGATGGAACTCGGCGCCCGGGGTACCGGCGACGCAGTGCGCGGGCCAGGAACGCACGAAGTCGGGCTCGTCGGCGAAGTGGTCGCCGGGATCGACGTGGTGGTCCCGGGTCGCCACGATGTGGTCGTACCGCCGTTCCGCGATGTGCCGGGTGATCGCGGCGGCGACGTCGGCGCCGCCGGCCACCGCGAGGCTGCCGCCCTCGCAGAAGTCGTTCTGTACGTCGACGATGACCAGTGCCGTGCTCATGGTCGTGCTCTCCTCGGCTGGTGTGGCGTCGCCCACCCCTGATCGTACGTCAGGCGAACACGGTGGGGATCGCCGTGTCCCCGGGCGACAGGTGCAGCGCGGCGGGCGGCAGCTCGGCGACGGAACGGCGGTGCCGCTCCCGGGCGGCGTCGAGCGGCTCCCGGCCGACGATCTCGCCCTTGCTCACCAGGGGGACCAGCAGCGGACGCCCGGGCCGCTCGCCGCCCGGCGCCTCGACGAGCGCCTCGAGCCGGTCGACCGGCATGGCCGGGGCGGTGGTGACGATCTCCGCCCGCGCGACCCCGTCCGGCCCGATCGCCCGGAACGCGAACTTGCGCCCGCCGCGGCTGGGCTTGCCCACCGAGCGCTTCGCGACCGGCCGCATCACGCCCTGGGCGTCCTCCCGGGCGACGAGCTTGTAGACGAGCGCGGCCGTGGGCGCCCCGGACCCGGTGACCAGCTTGGTGCCCACGCCGTACGCGTTGACCGGGGCGGCGGCGAGCGCGGCGATCGCGTGCTCGTCGAGGTCCCCGGTGACCACGATCCCGGTGCGGTGCGCGCCGAGCTCGTCGAGGAGGGCGCGCACCTCGTGGGCGGCCTCGGCGAGGTCGCCGGAGTCGATGCGCACCATGCCGAGGTCGGTCCCGGCGACCTCGATCGCGGTGCGCACCGCGGTCTTCACGTCGTAGGTGTCGACGAGCAGCGTGGTCGAGTGGCCGAGCGTGTCGACCTGCACCCGGAACGCGTCGGCCTCGCTGTCGTGCAGCAACGTGAAGGCGTGCGCGCTGGTGCCGGTGGTGGGCACGCCGTACCGCAGCCCGGCGAGCAGGTTGGAGGTGGAGGCGAAGCCGCAGATGTAGGCGGCGCGGGCCGCGGCGACCGCGGCGTCCTCGTGGGTACGGCGCGAGCCCATCTCGATCAGCGGCCGGGAGCCCGCGGCGCGCACCATGCGGGAGGCCGCCGCGGCGATCGCGCTGTCGTGGTTGAGGATCGACAGGACCAGCGTCTCCAGCAGCACGGTCTCGGCGAACGTGCCCTCCACCACGAGGATCGGTGAGCCGGGGAAGTAGCACTCGCCCTCGGGGTAACCGTGCACGTCCCCGCCGAACCGGTAGCCGGCGAGGTACTCGGCCGTCCGGTCGTCGAGGATCCCGCGGCGCTGCAGGAAGGTGAGTTCCTCCTCACCGAACCGGAAGTTCTCCAGCGCGTCGAGCAGCCGGCCGGTCCCGGCGACCACGCCGTAGCGGCGGTCACCGGGCAGGCGCCGGGCGAACACCTCGAACACCGCCCGCCGGTGCGCCGCGCCGCTCGCCAGCGCGGCCCGCAGCATGGTGAGCTCGTAGTGATCGGTGTGCAACGCCGTACTCATGGTCGTTTTCACGTGTCGAAGACTACGGCCCGGTTAGGGCAGACTGGGGATGTGGTTGCCACTGCTGCTCCGGTCGAGGTCGAGCGTCCGTCATCGGACGTACGGCCCGACGTGCCATGGGTGACGATCGTCTGGAACGACCCGATCAACCTCATGTCCTACGTGACCTACGTCTTCCAGACCGTGTTCGGCTACCCGCGCGCGAAGGCGGAGAAGCTCATGCTCGACGTGCACTACAAGGGCAAGGCCGTGGTGGCGAGCGGTACCCGGGAGGAGATGGAGCGTGACGCGCAGATCCTCCACTCCTACGGTCTGTGGGCCACGATCCAGCAGGACCGGTAGGCGGGCGTAGGCGGACAGGGATCGGTGGACGCGGCATGGGCGGCGGGTTCAAGGCCGGGCGCGACGGCGGGGTGTCGATCCGTCTCGACCACGGCGAGGTGGCGATCCTCCGGTCGCTGGTGGCGCAGGTCCTCGACCTGGTCGGCCCCGGATCGAGTGAGCCGGACGATCCGCTCGAGCGGGCGCTGGGCATCGGCGCCGCGGAGGTGACCCCGCCCACCGACCCCGTGCTCGCCCGGCTGTTCCCCGCCGCCTACGCCGACGAGAAGGAGGCGCTCGAGTTCCGGCGGTACACCGAGCCGAGCCTGCGCGACGGCAAGCGGGCGGACGCCGAGGTGGTGCTGCGCACCGCCGTACCCGGGAAGATCCGGCTCGACGCCGAGCAGGCCAAGGCGTGGCTGCGCGCGCTCAACGACGTACGGCTCGCGCTCGGCACCCGCCTCGAGGTCACCGAGGAGGTGCACGAGCAGATCGAGCGCATGTCCGAGGACGACCCGCGGTATGCGGCGTTCGTCACCTATGACTGGTTGACCTACCTCCAGGACAGCCTGGTCAGAGCGCTTTGGTAGCGTCCTTCACATGCTGAGGATCTCACGGGACCTGGTCGACAAGATCATTGCCCACGCCCGCGCCGACCATCCGGACGAGGCGTGCGGCATCATCGCCGGTCCGGCCGGCTCGGACCGCCCCGAGCGTTTCATTCCGATGCGTAACGCCGCGCGCTCGCCCACGTTCTACGAGTTCGACTCGACCGAGCAGATCAAGGTCTGGAACGAGATGTGGGACCGGGACGAGGAGCCGGTGGTGATCTACCACTCCCACACCGCGACCGAGGCCTACCCGTCGCGCACCGACATCGCGCTGGCCGCCTGGCCCGAGTCGCACTACGTCCTGGTCTCCACGGCCGACCCCGACCACACCCCGCTGCGTTCCTACCGCATCGTGGACGGCGTGGTGACCGAGGAGGAGGTCGAGATCATCGAGGAGGCCTGAGGCGCGCTGTCCCGGCAGTACCCGGGCGGGTACACTCGTGGTCATGCCGACCGCCGAGCAGCCGACGCCCAGTGTGCCGCCGGGCTCGCCCGTGCAGAGCTTCCTGTTCGGCCACTGTCGGTTTGTCGTCGTCTACGACTGTTCCGGCCACCGCAGTCGGCCTGTTTCACGCTAGGCCGCGACCCGCGCGCGGGCGCGTCGCCCCGCGGGCCGCAGGCCGAGGTCAGGCCCGAGGAATCCCCTCCGGCCCGCCCGTTGTTCAGTAAGGGTGGCGCCTTTCACGACGTCCACCGATCAAGGAGTTTGACCCGCGATGGCCATCAACGTTCGCATCCCGACCATCCTGCGCAGCTACACCGGCGGCGAGAAGCTTGTCAGCGGCGAGGGCGCCACCCTGAAGGAGTTGATCTCCGATCTCGACTCCCGGCATCCGGGCCTGATGGACCGCCTGGTCGACGAGAACGGGCTGCGCCGGTTCGTGAACGTCTACCTCAACGACGAGGACGTACGTTTCCTCGGCGGACTCGACACGCCGCTGTCCGACGGCGACACCGTGACCGTGCTCCCCGCGGTCGCCGGCGGCGCCGGCTGACGGACCGCCCGCGCGAAGGCCGGACATCATGCGTTTCGACTCACTGCTCGACTCGGTCGGCCACACCCCGCTCGTGGGGCTGCCCCGGCTGTCCCCGTCGCCCGAGGTGCGCCTGTGGGCGAAGCTCGAGGACCGCAACCCCACCGGGTCGGTGAAGGACCGCCCCGCGCTGTGGATGATCCAGCAGGCGGAGAAGGACGGCCTGCTCACCCCCGGCTGCACGATCCTCGAGCCGACCTCCGGCAACACCGGCATCGCGCTGGCGATGGCCGCCAGGCTCAAGGGCTACCGGCTCATCTGCGTGATGCCGGAGAACACCTCCGAGGAGCGCAGGCAGCTGCTCCGCATGTGGGGCGCGGAGATCATCTCCTCGCCCGCGGCGGGCGGCTCGAACGAGGCGGTGCGGGTCGCCAAGGAGCTGGCGGAGCGCCACCCGGACTGGGTCATGCTCTACCAGTACGGCAACCCGGCGAACTGGCGGGCGCACTACGAGACCACCGGCCCGGAGATCCTGGAGGACCTGCCGTCGGTCACCCACTTCGTGGCCGGGCTCGGCACCACCGGCACCCTCATGGGCGTCGGCCGGTACCTGCGTGAGCACGTGCCCGGCGTGCAGATCGTCGCCGCCGAGCCCCGGTACGGCGAGCTGGTGTACGGCCTGCGCAACGTCGACGAGGGGTTCATCCCCGAGCTGTACGACGAGTCGGTGCTCACCACCAGGTACTCGGTGTCGGCCGCAGACGCGCTGCGCCGTACCCGCGAGCTGCTGGAGACCGAGGGGATCTTCGCCGGGATCTCCACCGGGTGCGCGCTGCACGCGGCGCTCGGCCTCGCCGCGAAGGCGGTGAAGGCCGGGCAGCGGGCCGACATCGTCTTCATCGTCGCCGACGGCGGCTGGAAGTACCTGTCCACCGGTGCCTACGAGGGCACCCTGGAGGAGGCCGAGGAGCGTCTCGAAGGCCAGCTCTGGGCCTGAGAAAATCGCACGCCCCGATCCGGCGTCACCGCGTAGGGTGCCGGATCGGGGCGCGTTTTTTCTTTGCGCGTCCCCCCTGACCGTCCACCGCCGGATCGCACAGGGGAGGGAGCAGGGCGGCCGCCCTGCGCGCGTGATGACCTTCGAGGCCTTCGTCCGCCTGCATCGTCAGGGGCAGCCGTTCCTGCTGCCGAACGCCTGGGACTACGGCTCGGCGGCGCTGTTCGCCGCGCACGGCTTCCCCGCCGTCGGCACCACGAGCCTGGGCGTCGCCGCGGCCTGCGGCAGGGCCGACGGGGCCGGGGCCACCCGGGCCGAGACGATCGCGCTCGCCCGGTCGCTGACCCGGCTGCCCTGCCTGCTCACCGTGGACATCGAGGGCGGGTTCTCCGAGGACCCGGGCGAGGTCGCCGACCTCGTCGCCGAGCTCGCCGGGCTCGGCGTGGTCGGGGTGAACATCGAGGACGGCCGCCAACGCGGGCTCGCCCCCGAGGGCCACCTGCCGCGGGTGATCGCCGCGGTCAAGGAGCGCGCGCCGCGCGTGTTCGTCAACGCGCGCACCGACACGCACTGGCTCGCGGTCGCCGGCGTCCCCGGCCACGTGCCGGACTTGGCCGAGACGCTGCGGCGGGTGCGCCGCTACGCGGACGCGGGGGCGGACGGGGTGTTCGTGCCCGCGCTGCCGGACAAGGCGGCGATCGCCGCGGTGGTCGAGGCCGCCGGGGTGCCGGTGAACGTGCTGTTCCAGCCGTCCGGGCCGACCCTGCGCGAGCTCGGCGAGCTGGGCGTCGCCCGGGTGAGCACCGGCTCGCTGCCGTACCGCGCCGCGCTGCACGCCGCGCTCGCGGCCGTGCTCGCCGCGGACGGCCGCGCGGACGCCGCCCCCGCGGTGCCGTCGTACGGCGAGATCACCGCGCTGCTGCCGTAGCGCGGCGGGCCCGGGCACGGTTCGGGCCCGGAGACCGGGGTCTCCGGGCCCGCACGCGCTCCGGCGAAGCGGAGGACCAGGATCAGTTGAACAGCACGCGCAGCGAGACGTTCACCTGGTCGCCGTCGGTGTTGCCGCTCAGGCCGACGGCGCGCAGCACCTGGGCGTTCGCGCGGTCGTCGCCCTGCAGGTTCTGCAGGTAGAGCGGCTCAATCTTGTCGAGGTCGACGTAGAGCGCGAACGTGGCCTTCTCGGCGTCGGGCACCGCGGTGGTGAAGGTCTCGTTCTGGCCGAGCGCGCCGTCCTTGGCGAGCTCGTCGGCGTACTCCTGGGAACCGGCGACCACGAAGGTGCCCTCCTTGGACGCCTTGAACACCTGCGGGGTCGCCGTGGTGGTCGTGGTGCCCATGCCGGCGCCGGCGCTCTGGTTGACCAGGCGCTCGATCTTGGCGAAGACCTGCTCGGCCGCGGCGACGTCGGTGGCGAACCGCACGCCGATGCTCGGGTTCTGCTGGGCGAGGCCGCGCTCGTCGACCGCGACGGTGACGTTCGTGCCGAGCAGCGTGACCAGGTCCTGCGGCAGCCGCAGGCCGGTGGCCTGCTGGAGCTGCTCGAGCTGCTGCTCGAAGGACATGCCGTTCGCGCCGGCCGGGGCCGACCGGAGCAGATCGGACCACCGCTGGTTGAGCATCTCGCCGAGGCCGGAGATGGACAGCGCGCCGGCCGTGGTGGCGGGCAGGGTGGTGACCTGGGCGCCCGCGGTGCCGCCCTCGGGCACGTTCTTGGCGCCGCGGACCATGCCGGCGAGCTCGGCGTACGCGCTGTCGAACCGCAGCGCGCCCACGAACCGGGCGTTCTCGAGGTCCTTCAGCTGCTCCCGCTGCTCGGCGGTGACCTGGTCACCGGCGGCCTTGATGATCTCGGCGAGGTCCGCCCAGAAGGACAGCACGCCGGGTTCGCCGAGCGTGGACATGTCGTCGGTGAAGTCGCCGTTCTGGGCGAGCGTCGCGGAGGCGTTCACCGCCTGGTCGAGGAGCTTCTGGTCCTCGGCGATCAGGGCGTAGTCCTCGCGGAAGCCGATGGCGACGTCCTTCTTGGCGAGCTTGGTGATGCCCTCCCGGGCCGCGTCCTCGTCGGTCACCTGTACGGCGAGCACGACCTCGGGGTCGTTCCCGGCCTTCTCCGGCGGGAGCAGGGCGATGCCGATGCGGTGGCCGAGCCAGGGCTCGACGTCCTTGGCGAAGTCGACCTTGATGTCGTCGTCCTGCTTCAGCAGCTCGACGATCGCCTGGCGCGGGTCCTCGCCGCTGAACGCGTCCTTGGTGACGGTGAACTTGCGCGCGATGGTGAACAACGCGATCTTCTGGTTCGCCGCCGGGTCGAGGTCGAGCCGGACGTACGCGAGCGCGTTGCCGGGCAGCACGTCCTGCGGCTGCGCCCCGCCGCCGCTGAGCGCGTTGACGGCCACGTACCCGCCGCCGCCGAGCAGGGCGACGATGACCGCGGCGACGATCGCCAGCAGCCAGCCCTTCTTGCGCGGCTGCCCCGCACCGCCCGGCTCCGGGCCGAGCACCTCGGGTCCCTGCCCGCCCGGCGTCCAGGCCGGTCGCGTGGCGTGCAGGGTCGGCTCCTCGCCGGTCGCGGCGCCGTACGGCTGACCGCCGTACTGCTGGCCGTACTGGGGCGCGCCCTGGCCGGGCCGGCCGTACGGCTGACCGCCGTACTGCTGGCCGTACTGCGGGGCGCCCTGGCCGTACGGCTGGGCGCCGTACTGCTGGCCGTACTGGGGCGCGCCCTGGCCCGGCCGGCCATACGGCTGACCGCCGTACGGCTGCTGGCCGTACTGGGGTGCGCCCTGCGGGGGCTGTGCGTACTGCGGCCCGCCCTGCGGAGGCTGCCCGTACTGCTGCCCGCCCTGCGGCGTGCCCTGCTGGGGCCGGCCCTGCTGCGGGCGGTAGACGACCGTCCGGTTGGGATCCTGGTCAGGTGGATATGGCTGGTTCGGGGGATCGTTGACAGGCATTGTCTCGCTCGTGAAACGACGTTGCGGGATGCTCGAACGCTAGGACAGGCCGCTAGCGATCGGCTTGCAAGGAACTAAATCACTACTTTCACTCGTCTAACCCTAATGTCGTGCTATCACGGGCGTGCGACATTTTCCCCGGCTGTGACGGATTGTGGCCGGACTGTAGGCTTGGCGCAGAACATCGTTCGGCCTTCCGGGGACGCGTGCATGACCAAGTTCGACGACGCGACACAGGCGATCAAGGTGGACGACACCACCTATGACGTGTGCCTCGACGCCGGCTACACGATCGGCACGGCGCTCAACGGCGGCTACCTCATGGCCGTGCTGCTGCGCGCCGTGGTCGACGCCTCGCCGCACGACCATCCCGTTGCCACCAGCGCCCAGTTCCTCCGCGTGGCGCGGCCCGGCCCGGCGACGGTACGGCTCGAGCCGATCAGGTCCGGCCGCACGACCACGGTGACCCGGGCGAGCCTGGTACAGGACGGCACGCCGTTCGTCGAGGCGTTCGTCACCACGGCGAACCTGCGGCCGTACGAGCCGGGGGCCGAGCCCGAGCCGGGCGAGCTGACCTGGTCGGCCCCGGCTCCGCCGATGCCGCCGATCGAGGAGTGCCGGCCGCTGCCCGCGCCCCGGCCCGAGTCGAACATGCCGTTCAACTCGCAGGTGGAGCTGCTGTTCGACCCGCCGACGATCGGCTGGTACAAGGCCACCCCGACCGGCCGCCCCGAGATGCGCGCCTACTTCCGGCTCGCCGAGCCGCAGGACCCGGACCCGTTCGTGATCGCCCTCGCGGTCGACGCGCTGCCGCCGGTGGTGTTCTCCGCCGGGGCCCGCGGCTGGGCCCCCACCGTCGAGCTCACCTGGTACCTGCGCGCGCTGCCCGCCCCCGGCTGGCTCACGGTGATCGGCAGCGGCTCCCTCATCGCCGAGGGCTGGTTCGACGAGAACGTCGAGGTGCGCGACTCCGCCGGGCGCCTCGTGGCGCAGAGCCGGCAGCTCGCCCGGCTCGGCCGCGGCTAGCCATTCGGCCGGGGCGCGGGACGGGTTACGGCCGTCCCGAACGGACACGCCACTGTGAGCATTATTACCGTGAGCGATCGTGACAGGTCGCCTAACCTTGGGAATCGTGTCGGAAGCAGAGGGCCGGGCGGAAAGCCGGGCGATCGGGGTGTTTGACAGCGGTGTGGGCGGCCTCACGGTCGCCCGGGCGATCATGGATCAGCTCCCCAACGAGTCGATCCTGTACGTGGCCGACACCGCGCGCCAGCCGTACGGGCCGAAGCGGATCGCCGAGGTCCGGGCGTACGCGCTGGAGGTGATGGACCACCTCGTCGCCCATGACGTGAAGATGCTCGTGATCGCCTGCAACACGGCGAGCGCCGCGGTGCTGCGCGACGCGCGGGAGCGCTACGACGTCCCGGTCGTGGAGGTGATCCAGCCCGCGGTACGGCGGGCCGCGCGGGCCACCCGCAACGGCAAGGTCGGCGTGATCGCCACCCGGGCCACGATCGAGTCGATGGCCTACCACGACGCGTTCGCCGCCGCGCCGGACGTCGAGCTGCTGGGGGTGGCGGCGCCCCGCCTGGTGGAGTTCGTGGAACGCGGCGACACCGGCAGCGCCGAGCTGATCGAGGTCACCCGCGGCTACCTCGAGCCGCTGCTGCGCGCCGGGGTCGACACGCTCATCCTCGGCTGCACCCACTACCCGCTGCTGCTCGGCGCCATCTCCTACGTGGCGGGCGACGGCGTCACGCTCGTGTCGAGCGCCGACGAGACCGCGAAGGACGTCTACCGCGTGCTGCGCGACCGCGGTCTCGCCGCGCCCCCCGGCCAGGCGGTCCGGCACCGCTTCCGCACCACCGGCGATCCCAAGCTGTTCGCGCGCCTCGGCCGCCGCTTCCTCGGGCCGGAACTGCAGGCCGTGGAACCCGCGCCGCTGGGGGAGGTATCGCTCGACGGCGCGACAGCCGTACAAGCCGTCACGCCCGGTTAGGAGGCCGCCGTGAAACTCACGATCGTCGGCTGTTCGGGGAGCTTCCCCGGGCCCGACAGCCCTTCCTCCTGCTACCTGATCGAGGCCGAGGGGTTCCGGCTCGTGCTCGACCTCGGCAACGGCGCCCTTGGGGCATTGCAGCGCCACGCGGACCTCGCCGACATCGACGCGATCTGCCTGTCGCACCTGCACGCCGACCACTGCCTCGACCTGTGCGCCTACCACGTGGTGCGCACCTACTCGCCGTACGGCCCGTTCGGCAGGCTCCCCGTCTACGCCCCGGCCGACGCGCCGCGGCGGCTCGCGGCGGCCTACGGCATGCCCGACGAGCCGGGGCTCGACACGACGTTCGCGTTCCACGCGCTCTCCCCGGGCACGCTGCGCATCGGCCCGTTCGACGTGACCGTGGCGCCGATGAACCACCCGGTGGAGACGTACGGCTTCCGCGTCTCCTACGGCGGCGCGTCGCTGGCCTACTCCGGGGACACCGGGGAGTGCCCGGAGCTGGTGAACCTCGCCAAGGACGCCGACGTGCTGCTGTGCGAGGCGTCGTTCATCGACGAGCCCGGGCTCCCCGCCGACCTCCACCTCAACGGCCGGCAGGCGGCCGAGCACGCCGCCCGCGCGGGCGTGGGCACGCTCGTGCTCACCCACCTGGTGCCCTGGTACGACCGGCGGCGCATCCTCGACGACGCCGGGCGGGGCGGGTTCACCGGGCGGATCGAACTCGCGCGAAGCGGTGCCGTATATGACCTAGGGTGAGCACCATGGCTCGAGCAGATGGACGCAACGCCGATCAACTCCGCCCCGTCACGCTCACCCGAGGCTGGCTCGCCCACGCCGAGGGCTCGGTGCTCGTCGAGTTCGGCCGCACCCGGGTGCTGTGTGCGGCGTCGGTGCAGGAGGGGGTCCCGCGCTGGCGCAAGGGCAGCGGGCTGGGCTGGGTGACGGCCGAGTACGCGATGCTGCCCCGGTCGACCAACACCCGCGGGGAGCGCGAGTCGGTGAAGGGCAGGCTGGGCGGCCGCACCCAGGAGATCTCCCGGCTGATCGGCCGGTCCCTGCGGGCCTGCGTGGACGACAAGGCGCTCGGCGAGTACACGATCATCCTCGACTGCGACGTGCTGCAGGCCGACGGCGGCACCCGCACCGCCGCGATCACCGGGGCGTACGTGGCGCTCGCGGACGCGGTGGCGTGGATGCGCGAGCAGCGGCTGGTCACCGCCGACCCGCTGGTCGCCTCGGTCGCCGCGGTCTCGGTGGGCGTGGTGGACGGCACCCCCATGCTCGACCTGTGCTACGAGGAGGACGTGGTCGCGCAGACCGACATGAACGTGGTGATGACCGGCGCCGGAGAGTTCGTCGAGGTGCAGGGCACCGCGGAGCACGCGCCGTTCGACCGGCGCATGCTCGACGCCCTGCTCGACCTCGCCGTGGCCGGGTGCGCCGAGCTGTCCCGGCTGCAGAAGGACGTGCTCTCGGGGGTGTCGGCGTGACCAGGATCGTGCTCGCCACCCGGAACGCGGCCAAGGTCCGCGAGCTGCGCGACATCCTCGCCGACGCGGGCCTGAAGGTCGAGCTCGCCGGCCTGGAGGAGTTCCCCGAGATCGGCGAGGTCGCCGAGACCGGCCTCACGTTCGCCGAGAACGCGCTGCTCAAGGCGCACGCGGTGGCGCGCGGCACCGGCCTTCCCGCGATCGCCGACGACTCCGGCCTGTGCGTGGACGCGCTCAACGGCATGCCCGGGGTGTTCTCCGCCCGCTGGAGCGGTCGGCACGGCGACGATCAGGCGAACCTCGAGCTGCTGCTCGCCCAGATCGCGGACGTGCCCGAGGGCCGCCGCGGCGCGCACTTCGCCTGCGCCGCCGCGCTCGCCCTGCCGTCCGGCGAGGAGCACGTGGTCGAGGGCGCGGTGTACGGCACGATCTGCCGGGAGCCGCGCGGCACGGGCGGCTTCGGCTACGACCCGATCTTCGTGCCGGACGGCCACGACCGCACCACCGCGGAGATGACCCCCGAGGAGAAGAACGCGATCAGCCACCGGGGCCGCGCGTTCCGCGCCCTCGTCCCGGTGATCTCCGAGGTGCTCGCCCGCGCCTGAACGCCTGCGGGCACCGGCACGGCCTGCGGCAAAGTCCCGGTAAACGGGTCCGCTCCGTGCGTTGCCGCGCGCGTACGCTCGGTTGCCGTCGGCACATCGAGCGTTGCGGAGGTGGGTTGTCCGTGTTGGCGGGCGTGCCGGGCCGTCGCGGCCGCGGGCCGGGCAGGTCCCGTTGGCGGCTGCCCGCCGGGGTCTACAACCCGGTGGTGGCGGGCGGGTGGCGCTGGCTCGACTACGAGCTCGCCGCCGAGACGCCCGCGTTCGACGACGCCGCCGGGGGCGACTGGTTCGACCGCTCCGGCCGTCCGCCGCCGCTCCACCTCGCCCGGCCGTACGGCAGGCGGGGCGGCCTCGCCCGCCCCGACCCCCGGGCGCAGGACGACCTGGTGCAGGCGGTCGGCGACCAGGGGCGGTTCCCCGACCCGCGGGGCACCTGGATCCGGCTGATCAACGCCGAGGGCCCGTCGGAGAACCCGTTCCGCGCCACCAACGCGGTGGACTGCGCGCTCTCGGTGATCTCCACCTGGCACGGCGAGCCGGTGGTGGCCGCGCCGCGCATGCCCGAGTACGACGCGGTGGGGCGGCCGTCGCTGCTCGGCGAGGTGGGCGGGGTGGCCCGCGCCGAGCAGTGGCTGGGCCACCGGTTCGAGTTCGTCGGGCTCGGCCGCCGGGCCTTCGTGCCGGTCGCGCAGCGGCTGCAGAGCGGCGGCCACGGCTCCTCGGCCGTGCTCATCACCCGCTGGCCGAGCGGCGGCAGCCACGCCTGGAACGCGGTGAACGCCGCCGGGGAGATCCTGTGGATCGACGCCCAGCGCGGCCACATGTCGGTGGAGCCGCCGTACGCCGTGGTGACCGGGGTGTTCTGCGTCATCGTCGACCGTCAAGGGAGACGACTGTGAGGACGGTCGACCGTCAAGGGAGACGACTGTGAGGACGGTCGACCGTCAAGGGAGACGACTGTGAGCGGCGCCGAGCGGCGAGAGGGACGGCTGTGATCAACGCCGACCAGGCGCGGGCGCTCGCCGAGGAGTACATCAACGGCGCCCGCCCGTTCGACGAGGCCCGCGAGGTGGGCCTGTGGGGGTTCGACGAGGGCTACGTGGTGTGGGCGAAGGAGCCCGAGCCCGACGACCCGAGCGTGCTGCCCGAGGTGGTGGGCGGCGGCTGCGTGATCATCGACCGGGTGACCGGCGAGATCGAGATCCGCCCGCTGCTCGCCCCCGACATCGTGGCCGAACAGTGGCCGGGGCGCCGCCACCGCTGAGACGGCGCCCCGGCCGGTCCGCTCCGCACGGCCCGGGGAGCGGGATCAGGCGGACGCGATCGCGCCGACGATCGAGGCACGGGCGGCCCGGCGGGACGGCAGCACCGCCGCGATCACCCCGGCGACCCCGGACCCGGCGACGAGCAGCAGGACCTGACCGACCGGCACCTCCAGCGGCACGTTCGACGCCTGGGTGCTGACCACGGCCCAGCCGAACACGGTGCCGAGCGCCACGCCGACGAGCGCGCCGACCACGCCGAGCACGAGCGCCTCGAGCGACAGCGTGCGCCGGAGCTGCGCCCGGGTGAGCCCGAGCGCGCGCAGCAGCGCCGACTCCCGGGTGCGCTCGTGCACCGAGAGCGCGAGCGTGTTCGCGATGCCGAGCAGCGAGATCAGCACCGACAGCCCGAGCAGCCCGGCCACCACGAGCAGCAGCGTGTCGAGGACCGACTGGAACTCGCCGCGCACCTCCGCCATGCTCATCACCTGCGCGGTCGGGTACGGCTGCGCCGCCGCCTCGACGACCCGCCGGGCCGCCGCCACCGACACGCCCTCCTTCGCCTTGACGAGGATCTCGCTGTCGTCGATCTCGCCGAAGGCCTGGGCGAACGTGCTCTCGTGCACCATCAGCGTGGGCAGCCGCAGCGCCTCGCTGCCGATCACCGCGACGACCCGCAGGTCGATTCGCCGGCCGCCCGGCGCCTGGGCGATGACCGTGTCGCCGGGGCGCACCCCGAGGCGTTTCGCATCGTTCTTGGCGACCGCCGCCGTGCCCGGCTCGAGGCGGCCGAGCTCGCCCTCGACGACCGTGAACCGGATGAGGTCGCCGATCGCCCCCGCGGTGACCGTGCCGACCTCGTACCGGTCGCCGTTGACGGTGGCGGAGGCCCGGCGGGTCTCGGCCACCGCCCCGATCTCGGGACGGCCGCGGAGGTCGGCGGCGATCGCGCGGGGCACCGTGGCGTCGTCGGTGCGGTCCCCCCGGTACTGGGCGATGATCTGGTAGTCGATCGGGAACTCCTCGTCGAGCCGGTCGGCGAGCCAGGCCTCGGTCGAGGCGGCGACGACGGAGACGAGCGTCATGAGGCCCACGCCCACGGTGAGCGCGATCGTCGTGGTCGCCGACCGGCGCGGGTTGCGGCGCGAGTTGTCGACGGCGAGCCTGCCCGGGACGCCGAACAGCCGGCGCGGCAGCCAGCCGACGAGGCCGGTGAGCGGGCGTACGAGCACCGGGCCGATCACGAGCACGGCGAGGAAGACGAGCGTGCCCCCGGCGGCCACGAACATCAGCGGCCGCTCGCCCGGCCCGGTCGCGACGCCGTACCAGGTGAGGCCCGTCCCGAGGAGGACGAGCAGCGCGGCCGTCACGATCATCAGCACGCCGGCGCGGAAGGTGGGCTGCTCGGTCCGGGTGGAGAGCGCGGCCACCGGCCGGGCCCGGGTGGCCGCCCGGGCGGGCAGCAGCGCCGCCCCCACCGTGACGAGCAGGCCGGTCACCAGCGCGACGACGATCGTGCGGGGCTGCAGGGTGAGCGGCCCCAGCGGCAGGTTGCCGCCGAGGTCGCCGAAGACGGCGAGGGAGGCGGCGCCGAGCCCGAACCCGGCGGCGAGCCCGACCACCGAGGCGATCGCGCCGACCACGAGCGCCTCCAGCAGCACCGAGCCGAACACCTGCCCCCGTGAGGCGCCGATGCAGCGCAGCAGCGCCAGCTCGCGGACCCGCTGGGCGACGAGGATGTTGAACGTGTTGTAGATGACGAGGGCGGCGACGAGCATCGCGACCAGGCCGAACGCCAGCATCATCAAGGTGAGCCTGCCGGTGTCGACGTTGTTCTGCCTGGCGAGCCGGTCGGCGAGTTCCGCGCCGGTGATGACCTGGTGCCCGGGTCCCACCGCGTCCCGCACGTCGGCGCGCAGCCGTTCGGCGGAGACGCCGTCCGCGGCGAGCACGTCGATCTCGCGGTAGCCCTTCGCCCCGGTGATGCGCAGCGCGTCGGCCACGGTGAAGCCGACCACGCCGCGGTAGGCGAGCTCCGGCCGTACCCCGGTGTCGATCAGGCCGACGACGCGGAAGGTGTGCCTGCGCTCCCGGTGGTCGAGCACGGTGATCGTGTCACCGACGCGGTAGCCGATCCGCTCGGCGGTGTTGTCGTCGAGCACGGCCTCCCCGCGGGCGGCCGGCGCGGCGCCCTCCACCACGGCCATGCGGTTGAGGCGTCCGGTCGAGATCGAGATGCCCGCGGTGGCGATGTTCCCCACCGCCTTGCCGTCCTTGCCGAGCAGCGGGGCGACCCCGGAGACGAGGCCCTGGGCGTCCGCCACCCCCGGCAGCGACCGCACCTTCGCCAGCACGTCCTGCCCGATCACCGGAGGCTCTTTCGTGCGGCCCTTGCCGAGGGGCTCGACCACGACGTCCACCTTGTCGGCGTCGGCGGCGACCGCCTGGTTCACCCCGGCCTGCAGGGCGTCGGTGAGCACGAAGGTGCCGGAGACGAACGCCACCCCGAGGGCGATCGCGATCGAGGTGAGCAGCAGCCGCAGCCGGTGCGCCCGCAGCCCGGCGAGTGTCGCCTGCAGCACCGCTCAGCCCTCCAGCTTCACGAGCGTGTCGAGCACCGACTGCGGGGTGGGCCGGAGCAGCTCGGTGACGAGCCGGCCGTCGCGGAGGAACACCACCCGGTCGGCGTAGGAGGCGGCGACCGGGTCGTGGGTCACCATGACGATGGTCTGGCCGAGCTCGCGCACCGAGGTCCGCAGGAACGACAGCACCTCGGTGCCGCTGCGCGAGTCGAGGTTGCCGGTGGGCTCGTCGGCGAAGATCACGTGCGGCTTGGTGACGAGCGCGCGGGCCACCGCGACCCGCTGCTGCTGGCCGCCGGAGAGCTCGGACGGCCGGTGCTTGAGCCGGTCCCGCAGCCCGACGGTGTCGATGACCAGGTCGAACAGCTCGCGGTCCGGCTGCCGCCCGGCGATGTTGAGTGGCAGCAGGATGTTCTCCTCGGCGGTGAGGGTGGGCAGCAGGTTGAACGACTGGAACACGAACCCGATGCGCTCCCGGCGCAGCCGGGTGAGCTGCCGGTCGTTGAGCCGGGTGATCTCGGTGTCGCCGATGTACACCTCGCCCTCGGTGACGGTGTCGAGCCCGGCGAGGCAGTGCATGAGCGTCGACTTGCCCGACCCCGACGGCCCCATGATCGCGGTGAACCGCCCCTGGGCGAAGGCGACGTCCACGCCGCGCAGCGCGTGCACGGCCGCGTCGCCGCTGCCGTACACCTTGACGAGCCCGCGCGCCGTCACGGCGTGGCGCTCCTGGGCGTGCTCCGTGAGCCGCTGTCCGGCTCCGGTGATGGTCATTTACAGGCCTCCGACAGTCCTCCGTCCGCCCGGCCCCGAGGTGCGGCGGGGCGGCGTGGTCATGAACGTTTCACGTGGGCACCACGCTAGGGACGGAAGGGGGTTCCTCCCATCGGCCGCGCGGACGGAGTTCGGCTGCACCGGGCGGACCACCCGGGCGGCCGGTTGCGACCGCCGGGGTAGCCGCGGGTCAGCCTTTCGGCCGACCCTGGGGCGAGACCAGGCCGCTCTCGTAGGCGTAGACCACCGCCTGGGCCCGGTCGCGCAGGCCCAGCTTCGTCAGGATGCGCCCGAGGTGGGTCTTCACGGTCGCCTCGGCGAGGGTGAGCCGGTCGGCGATCTCGGCGTTCGACAGCCCGCGGGCCACGAGCAGGAGCACCTCGCGCTCCCGGGCGGTGAGCAGCCCCAGCCGCTCGGGCTCGCTGCCGTCGCCCGGCGGCAGGTGTACGGCGAAGCGGTCGAGCAGCCGCCGGGTGGTGCTCGGCGCCACCACCGCGTCCCCGGCGTGCACCGCGCGGATCGCGCTCACCAGGTCGCCCGGCGGCACGTCCTTGAGCAGGAAGCCGGACGCGCCCGCGCGGAGCGCCGCGAACGCGTACTCGTCGAGGTCGAACGTGGTGAGGATGAGCACCCGCGGCCCGGCGTCGCCTCCGGCGGGCCGTGCCGCGCAGATCCGCCGGGTGGCCTCGACCCCGTCCATGCCCGGCATGCGCACGTCCATGAGCACCACGTCCGCGGCCACCGTGTTCAGCGCCTCCACGGCGGCGGCGCCGTCCCCGGCCTCGCCGACCACCTCGATGTCCGGCTGGGCCGACAGCACCATGCGGAACCCGGCCCGCACCAGCTCCTGGTCGTCGACGAGCAGCACCCGGATCGTCATGCCGCCCTGCCCATCGGCAGCCGTGCCGTCACCTGGAAGCCTCCTCCCTGCCGCGGGCCGGCCTCCACGGCCCCGCCGTACACGGCGACCCGCTCCCGCATGCCGATCAGTCCGTGGCCGCCCTCGCCGGGCGGGGCCGCCGCGCCGCGGCCGTCGTCGATGACGCGCAGCACCACCTGGTCGGGGTGGAACTCCACCTCGACCCGCGCGGTCGCCCGCGGGCCCGCGTGCTTGAGCACGTTGGTGAGCGCCTCCTGCACCACCCGGTAGATCGCGAGCTGCTCGCCCTCGGTCAGGCCGCCCGGGGTGCCGGTGACCGACAGCTCCACCGGCAGCCCCGAGGCGCGCATGTTCGCGATCAGGTCCTCGAGCTGGGCGAGGCCCGGCTGGGGCGCGTACTCCTCGGCCGCCGGGTCGTCCGCGCGCAGCACGCCGACGAGCCGCCGCATCTCGGCGAGGGCGCGGCGGCCCGTCGCCGAGATCTCCTGGACCGCCTTCCTCGCCTGCTCGGGATCGCCGTCGATCGCGAACGCCGCGCCGTCGGCCTGCACCACCATCACGCTGACATTGTGCGCGACCACGTCGTGGAGCTCGCGCGCGATGCGGGCCCGCTCGGCCGCCGCCGCGATCGCGGCGCGCTGGTCGCGCTCCCGCTCGGCGCGCTCGGCCCGCTCCTCGAGGCTCTCCAGGTAGCGGCGGCGGGTGTTCACGTAGCCGCCCGCGATCGCGACGGCGATGACGAACCCGGAGGCGGAGACGAACGCCTCCAGGTTCGCGGCCCGGGACGGCCGGTCCACGAACCCGACCAGGGAGAGCCACACGCCCAGCTCGGTGACGAGCCAGGCCGCGATCGTCCACGGGAGGGTGCAGGCCGCGGCCACGGCGAACAGCGCGACCAGCACGGACATGTTCGCCGGTATCGGATCGATCCCGGCGAGCCACTGCGCGAAGCTGATCGCGGCCACCGCGGCGAAGACCTCGCGCGGCCGCTCGCCGCGCCACCACAGCGGGGCGAGCAGCGCGACCGAGAGCAGCAGGTACCCGATCGTCCCGGCGGACGTCCCCGGCCAGGCCGCGCCCGCGGGCCGGTCGTAGTAGACGACTCCCAGCAGGCTGAACAGGACCAGCGGCGCCGACCACAGCGCGTCCGCCGCCCTCCGGTGCCGCCGCCCCCACAGACGCAGTCGCCCGAACACGGCTCAACCCTATGCACGCCGCCTACCTGGGGCATTACGCCGGAAGACGGATTCGCGGGTACGACCCAGGTCGCACCCGGCGGGCCGGGGTCATCCCGGTGGTGTGCCGTCCGGTACGGCACGCCGCGGGGCGGTCACCAGCGTGCGCGGCCGGTCACGGAAACGATCGGAGGAGATGGCGGGCGGCGGAGGGGGAGAGCGCCGAGACGGATGCGGCCGAAGACGGCCGCCACCGCGTGACGGGGAGGCGGAACCAGGCCGTTCCCGGGCAGACGTCACGCACCGATGTCAGTGGGGCCGGTGGGATTCGAACCCACACTTACAGCCACCTAAAGACTGTGCCTCTGCCGTTGGGCTACGGCCCCTGCTCGCCGGCCTCTGCCGTCCGGGTGTGTCGCCGCCCGGCCGGTGACCGCCGCGGCACGAACCACGGTCGCCCGGCCACGGCGCCGGTCGTCGCCGCCCCGGTCCCACACAGGCCCACACGGGGGCCGTCGGCACGGGCCAGGTCCCCTCGATCTTACAGTCAGGGGGGCTCTCGGGCACCCCGGAAATTCCGGGCCTCCGGCCGCCCGCGGCGGGCGTGGCCGAGCCTACCCGGCGAGGCCGAGTTCCTTCTTCAGCCGTGCGACGTGACCGGTGGCCTTCACGTTGTACAACGCCCGCTCGATCGTGCCGTCGGGGCCGATGACGAAGGTGGACCGCAGCACGCCCACCGTGGTCTTGCCGTACATGGTCTTGGTGCCGTAGGCCCCGTAGGCCTTGTGCACGGTCAGGTCCGGGTCCGACAGCAGCGGGAAGGTGAGCTTGTCACGCTCGGCGAACTTCGCCAGCCGCTCCGGCTTGTCCTTCGACACGCCGAGCACGACGTACCCGGCGTCGGTGAGCTCGGCGAGGTTGTCGCGGAAGTCGCACGCCTGCTTGGTGCAGCCGGGCGTCATCGCGGCGGGGTAGAAGTAGAGGATGACCCGCTTGCCGCGAAACGACCGCAGGGATACCTCGCCGCCCTGAGCGTCGGGAAGGGTGAAGTCCGGCGCCGCGTCGCCGGGCGCGAGCCTGATGTCGGTCACGAGGTGCCTCCTGCGTTGTGCCGGCCGGGACCGGGTCCGACACCAGCCTAGCGGCATGGCCGATGTGTCATGAGGTGCTCGGACCTGGAAGACTGATCACATCGGTCGTGGGGGAGTGACTCCCCGTCAGGGCCGCCGGCGACGCCGCGGCGGGACCGCGGGCGAGGGACCCGGGTGTCAGGACGCGCGGAGGACCGCGCGGAGGAACGGCGCGCGGAGCACCGCGCAGAGGAATACGGAGAAGGGGATCGTCATGGCGGACTCCGATCCCGCGGCTTTGGAGCGGGAGATCGAGCGCACGCGGGCCGAGCTCGCCCGCACGATCGACGCGATCGCGGACCGGGTGAGCCCGCGGCGGGTCGCGGAGCGGAGCGTCGCCCGGGTGAAGGCGAACGCCGAGCAGCTGCTGACCACGGTCGGGGAGCTGATCACCGGCGACTCCTACCGGCCGGTGGACGGCGCCGAGGACGAGCGGCGGCAGCCGCCGCCGGACCTCGCCCCGGTGCTCATCGGCGTCGGCGTGGTGCTCGCGCTCGGCGCGACCGTCGTCCTGCTGCGCCGCCGCCGTCGCCGCCGCTGAGCCGCCCGCCCGGCCCGCGCCCGCGGGCGGCGATCAGAGGAAGGCGCGTCCCTCGCCGCGGTAGGTCGGGGCCTCGCCCACGAGGCGGTCGCCCTCGACCAGGTGGAGCACGTCGAACCGCTCGCACAGCTCGCCCGCCTTGGCGTGGCGGAACCACACCCGGTCGCCCACCGCCAGGTCGCGGGCGGCCCGGCCGAGCAGGGGCGTCTGCACCTCGCCCGCCCCCTCGTTCCGGCTGTAGCGCAGCCCGCCCGGCAGGTACGGCTGGGGCAGCCGGTCGGCCCCGGGCGTCCCGGAGGCGATGTAGCCGCCGCCGAGCACGGTCACCACGCCGGGCCCCGGCCGCCGCACCACCGGCAGCGCGAACAGCGCGGCGGGGCGGCCGCGGAACGAGCGATAGAAGTCGAACAGCCGCGGGTGGAACAGCCCGGATCCCGCGGCGATCTCGGTGACGGCCTCCTCCTGCGCGGTCTTCTCCACGCTGCCGGTGCCGCCCCCGTTGACGAACTCCAGCTCGGCGTGCCGCCGTACCGCCCGCACCACGGCGGCCCGGCGGAGCGCCAGCTCGCGCTGCGAGCGCCGCTGCACCCAGCGCAGCACGTGCCCGTACGGCCCGCCGACCCGGTCGCCGACGCCCGCGATCTGCGCCTCGTACGCCATGAGCCCGACGAGCCGCATGCCCGGCCGGGCGGCGATCGCCCGGGCGAGCTCGGCCGCCTGCGCGGGCTCCCGGACCGGGGAGCGCAGCGCCCCGGCGCGCAGCAGGCCGCCGAACGCGAGGTAGCCCGCGTCGACGTCGAGGCAGAGCCGCAGCTCGTGGCGGGGCCGTACGTCCCGCACGGCCGACTCGATGAGGTCGAGGTGCGCCACGTCGTCGACCATGAGGGTGATCTCCCGGGCGGCGACCGGGTCGGCCGCGAGCGCGGCGATGGCCCGCCGGTCGGCCGTCGGGTAGGCCACGACGATGTCCGTGAACCCGTGCCCGGCCAGCCAGAGCGCCTCCGGCAGGGTGAACGCGAGGATCCCGGAGAAGCCGTCCATGGCGAGCACGCGTTCCAGCACCGCCCGGCACCGGACCGACTTGCTCGCCACCCGGATCGGCTTGCCGCCGGCCCGCCGTACCAGGTCGGCGGCGTTGGCGTGCAGCGCGTCCAGGTCGAGGATCGCCAGCGGCGGCTCGAGGCCGGCGGTGGCCCGGTCGTAGCGGCGGCGCAGGCCGGCGGCCGGATCGGTGGGCGGGACGGTGGGGGGTGCCATGCCCGCAGCATAAAGGCGCACCCGGAAAATTACATGAGGTGGCCTCGCATTTTCTTTGCGCGGGACGGGCGGGAGCGCAAAGTCTCCGCCGGGCGCGGTCCCGGAAACGGCAAGGGATGCGGCAAGGCGCTGCGCGACCGGGCCGTGGCCGTGTACCTGTGCTGCTGTGACGAGTCCGGGCAGCACGAGGCGGCGGGCGGGGGCGGCCATGCGGGAGTCCTCGGGCGATTGGGATCGGGAACCGCTGTGGCGGGCGGGGGCGGAGCGCGCCCGGCTCATCGGCGGCGCCGTGCCGGACGGCCCGCGCGGCGGCCTGCGGAACGCCCCCGCGCCCGAGTCCGAGCAGGAGCCCGGCGCCCGGGTCTCGCAGCGCGCGCTACGGCCGGGCCGTACCCCCGCCGGGATCCTCGTCGCGCTGCTCGTCTCGGTCGCCGGATGGGCGGTGACGGCCGAGCTGATCTCGCTCATGCTCGGCGGGCGGCCGCGGTGGGGCCCGCTCGACCGGATCGGCGCGATCGGCGCCCGGACCTGGGGCGATCCGCTGGTCGGCGTGCTCGCCTGCCTGTTCGTCCTCGGCGGGGTGGCGCTCGTCGTGCACGCGCTCACGCCCGGCCGCCCCCGGCTCATCCCGCTGCGCACCCGCGACCCGCTGCTCGCCGTCGGCCTCACCCGGGCCGGGCTGCGCCGGGCGCTCACCGAGGCGGTGCACGCGGTGGACGACGTCGACGCGGCGCGCGTGGTGGTGCGCCCCGACCGCATCGAGGTGCTGGTGCGCGGCACGGCCGGCCGTACCGGGGAGCTGCTGCCGCAGGTGGCGGCGGCCGTGGGCGACACGCTCGTGCGCATCGGCGCGGAGGCGCGGCGCGAGGTCGTGCTGCGGGTGCAGGCGGGGAGAGGCTGACCGTGCGCTCACACCTGGGGAACCGCGTCGGCCTCGCCCTCGCCGGGCTGGTCCTGCTCGCCGCCGGCGGCGCCGCGCTGTGGCTGCGGGACCGCCATCCGGCCGTCCCGATCGTCGACCCGCGGGCGGAGATGTTCCTCTACGCCCACCCGTGGGTGGTCCCGGTGGCGGCGGTGCTGTGCTTCCTGCTCGCGCTCGCCGCGACCCGCTGGCTGGTGCTCGCGGCCGGGTGGGGGCGGCGCGGGGTGCGCTGCGGGCCGGGCGTCGCCACGCTCGGCGTCGCCCTGCAGGGGATCACCGGGATCAGCGCGGTGCGGGTACGGCTCGTCGGCGACCGGCGGCTGCGGGTGGGCATCACCTGCGATCCGCGGACCGACCTCGGCGAGCTGCTCGCCCGGCTCGACCGGCGGACCCTGTCACGGGTGCGCATGGCCGCGGGCGTGCCCGACGCCGAGGTCCTCCTCCGGCTGCACGTGCGCCGCCGTACGTCCGGCTCGCCGTTCTCCC
>Ga0207866_1000369_pt1 | contig 68063 bp, 65 predicted proteins | sample HigsolmetaAR203D_FD_184835 | JGI IMG/M metagenome (GOLD analysis project Ga0207866, IMG submission 184835) | Ionic liquid and high solid enriched microbial communities from the Joint BioEnergy Institute, USA - AR20-3-D (SPAdes) (version 2) ...
GACCAAACAAGAAAACTTAAGGAGTGAAGTCACGATGTATATTCTCCAAGAAAGCTTGTTTTCCTTCGAGGAATTGCTAAAAATGCAGTCAAAAGAGCGATTGCCAATCTTCTTTAGCTCACTGGAACTCCCCGAGCGGCGACATCCAGTCCTCGAAAGTCAGCCATCCGCCGAGGTTCGTTCCGCGCAGCGTCACAATGTCTCCCGTCCCCGACTGATTGCGGAGAAACTTGCCGTCCGCCTTCAGGAAATCGGCGGACGTGATCGCGGCCCGGGCGCTTCCGGGCTCAATCCAGGCAAAACCCGGCACCAGCAGCGCGAGAGCCAGCGCGAACAGGGTCAGTCGCTTGAACGTTCTTCTCATTCACCGATTCCTCCATCCCGAAAAAAAGTACCGTACTACCTTCAGCATCCGCGATCGGTCTAGCCGATCCGCACCTCCAGCCACTCCAGACGGATGTTCCCGCCCTTGGCGATCACCGTCAGACGGTGTTCGCCGGGCGGCAAAGCGAGCCGGGCTTCGGCGCCCGCGCTTGCCGTCGTCCATCCGGAATCCGGGTGTCCGGCCAAAGCTTCGCCGATCACCCGACCGTCCACCGCAACGACCGCCCGTGCACCGGCGTCAAGCCCGTTTTCTCCGTCGGTCTCCGACACGGCGCAAATGCGCGCGTCAACCACGACGGGCCTGCAGTCCGCCAGATCCGGCCAGGAGAATGTGTACGCTAGCCAATCCCCGTCTTCGAGCTCGACGTACATTCGTTCATCCGGAGCCCAATCCTCGCCCGCGCCGTGATCGAACCTCGCTTTCTCCCGATTCCCCGAGACAAAGCCCATGCGCACGCCGTCCGCCACGCGAAATCCGATATCCCGGACCGCGCGCCGCCGGACCGAATAGCCGACGCCTTCGCCTTCATTCCCGTAGAACACCGCCGGAATGCGCACGGGAGCCCGACGGAGAATCGCGTTCACCACATCCCGGTGATAATCGCACCGTTCGAATGGCACCGAATCGAGAAACTCCCACAGGATGCGCGAGGCTTCCTCACTCTCGAGGTCCGTCCGCCCCTCAAGCGCCGCAACAAGCCGGTCCCAGCCTTCCGGACGCCGGATCGAGCAGGGGGAATTCGTCGTGTCCATCTTCTTCCACGTCCAGAAATTCCACGATACGCGGTGGTCATCGAGCAGTCGGAACGCGCCGGCGTACCAGTCCTTGTTGTTTTCGCCGCCTTCCCCCATGTAGATCGGCACTTGCCACGCATCGCGCTTTTCCAGATACCTCCGGATGCTCTCCGTGTCCGGATTGTTCCAGTACTTGTGGAACTGGAGCATCACGTTGCCGTCCGGAAGCGGCTCCCGTTCGAAAATCGACCAGTCCGTCGCCCAATGGACGCCTTCGAGGATGATCATGCGTCGTTCGTCGACCTCGCGGATCGCCCGGATGCACGCGCAATACAGCGGCATGACGCGGTCGTTGTAGCGGCTGAACCATTCCGGCAGCGGCTCGTTCAGCAGATCGAAGCCGGCCACAATCCATTCGTCGCGGTAACGCTCCGCGAGCATGCGCCAGACCGCCACCGTCAGCGCCTCGTTGGCCGGATCGGTGAACAGATCCGGGTGGTCGCGCGCCGAATCGTCGATGTTGGTCCCGGTCTGACCGCCCGGCGCGCCGTGCATGTCCAGGATGACGTACAGGCGATGCTTGCGGCACCAGCCGATGACGCGGTCGAGCAGCGCGATCTGCTCTTCATTCCAGCACAGCGGCGAAGCCGAGGCGATCAGCCGCCTGGCGAGAAACGGCACACGCACCGAATTGAACCCTTCCACCGCGATCTGCCGGATGTCCGCTTCGCCGATATACCGGTCAAAATAAGTCCGCCAGAACCGTTCTGCCTCCTCCTCACCGAGCATCCGGCGCACGAACGCCTCCATCCGCCCCGGCCGGTCGCCCGCCTGCGGAAAGCGCCACATGTAGCCTTCCGGCAGCAGCCATCCGCCGAGTCCGACGCCGCGCAGCACGATCTCCCGGCCTTCGCCGTTGACAAGCCGAGGCCCGTCCGCGCGTACGAATCCGTTCACGTCGCCGCTTCCGCTCATCCCTTCACCGCCCCCTCGGCGATGCCGCGCATGATATGCCGCTGCAGCAGCAGATAGAAGACGATCGCCGGCGCCATCGTCATGATGAGCGCGGCGAGGATGGAAGCCCAGTCATGGTTGCCGTACTCGCCGAACAGCATGTTGGTCGACAGCAGCAGCGTGTACGCCTTGCTGTTCGTCAGCATGAGCAGCGGCAGCAGGAAGTCGTTCCAGATCCAGAGCAGGTTGAGAATGGCCACCGTCGCCGTGATCGGCGCAAGCAGCGGGAACACGACGCGCGCAAACAGCGCCAGCTCGCCGCAGCCGTCGATGATCGCCGATTCCTCCACCTCGCGCGGCACCGATTTGACGAAACCGTGGTACAGGAACACGGCCATCGGCACCCCGATCCCGATATAGATGACCCCGAGTCCGACCGTTCCGCCCTGGATTTCGAGCTCCTTGGCGATGCGCGTCAGCGGGATCATGATCGAGTGAAAAGGCACCAGCATCGAGAAGACGAACAGCCCGAACAGCACGCGGCTCAACATTCCCGGCGTGCGCGACAGCTTGTAGCCGGCCAGGGAGGCGCACACCACGATGCCGCCCACACCGATGGCGGCTACCACGATCGTGTTCCACAGGTTGCGCGGAAATTCGGTCTTCCGGAACGCCGTCGCGTAGTTGTCGAACCGGGGATCGACCGGCAGCGCGAGGATGTCGTTCAGGATCTCGCCGTCCGTCTTCAGCGAATTGAGAAGGGCAAGCACGAGCGGGACGAGCACGAAGGCGGCCGCAGCCGCGAGCAGCGCGAGCGACAGCGCATGCCACACCAGCCGCGCCGGCATGACGGAGAACGTCCGCATTACGCTTCCACCTCTCTTCTTTTCATGATCCAGAGCTGCACGAGCGTGATGACGAAGACGATCAGGAACAGGATCATCGACTTGGCGCTCGCGTACCCGAACCGGTAGCTGCCGCGGAACGCCTCCTCGAAGATGTTGAGCGCGATCACCTGGGTCGCCCGCCCCGGGCCGCCGCCCGTCAGCGCGAACACCGCGTCGAACACCTTGAACGAGCTGTTCAGCGTCAGGAACACGCCGATCGTCGCCGCCGGGGCGATCATCCGCAGTGTCACGTGCCGGAATACGCCGAACACTCCCGCACCGTCGATGGCGGCCGCCTCCTTCAGCACGGCCGGCACGCTCTGCAGCGCGGCGATGTAGATGATCATCAGGTAACCCGCGCCGCCCCAGAGCGACAGGATCAGGATGGCGAGAAACGAGTACCGCGGATCGCCGATCCACGACTGGTCGAGGAACGTGAGCCCGCTCTTCGCCGCGATCGCCGGCAGCACGCGGGTGAACAGGAACATCCAGATGAACCCGCCGACGATCATGCTGATCATGTTGGGCATGAAGAAGATCGTGCGGAAGAACGCCTTCGTCCGGCGCCGTGATTCCACGAGCAGCGCGAGCCCGAGCGCGATCACGTTCTGCAGGACGACCATGCAGGCGACATACCGCAGCGTGAACAGGATGGACTGGCGGAAGTAGCGGTCGTCGCGCAGCGCTTCGACGTAGTTCGCCAGTCCGACCCAGTCGTAGGACGGACGGTAACCGTTCCAGTTCGTGAAGCTGTACCACGCGCCGCCGAACGCCGGCGCCAGCACGAACAACGCGTACAGTGCGAAGGCTGGAAAAACGAAGGCAAGCAGGGTGATCACCCGCCTGCCTTTGCCGGACCAGCTCATGCCGTACCCTCCCCGCGGCTCAAGCGGCCGTCATTGGTTCTTGACGGCATTGGCCCACGTCCTGTCCATCGTCTCGATGAAGTCTTCGACCGTTACCTGCTTCGCGTAATAGCTTTGCAGCAGCTTCGCCTGCTCGTCGGTGACGCCGTTCGGCAGCTTGAGGTCGAGATACGCCCGGCCCTGCGCCACGTATTCGCTCGCTTCCGCGATCCACGGGAACGTCTCGTAGTTGTGCACGGTCGAGATCGGGTTGAACTTCAGCTTTTCGAACAGGGCGGCCGAATCCTGCGGATCCAGCATGTAGTTGACCAGGGCAAGCGCCACGTCCATGTTCTTGCTCGTCGGCGACACGGCAAGCGAGGTCGACGTCGCCAGGTTGATCATCGTGCCGGCCGGATCGTTGCTGACCGGGAGCGGCGCGATGCCGAATTCGAAGTTCGGATTGGCTTCGAGCATCGACTCGGCCATCCACGGACCCATGATCCACATCGCGGCCTTGCCGTTCGCGAAATCGGCCGCGCCCGCCGCGCTGCCCACTTCAAACGGCTTGTCGGTGCCGTTGTTCATGATCAGGTCGATGATGTTGAAGATGTCGCGCACGTCGGCGTAGGACGCCTCGCCCGCGTTCATCTTGTCGATCCAGTCCGGATGCTCGCTGGACACGAGTCCGCCGAGCGAGAGCGCGGTCATCAGTTGCGGCACCCAGGATTCCTGGAACGCGAGCAGGAAGGGCGGAATGCCGCTTGCGTTCAGCTTGTCGACGACCTGGCGCATCTCGTCCAGCGTCTGCGGCACGCTCAGCCCGAGATCGCGGAAGATCGCCTTGTTGTACAGGTACCCCCAGGACAGGCTCTCCAGCGGGAGCGCCACGACCTTGCCGTCATACGTCACCGATTCGCGCACGTTCTCGTACAGCGTCGGGACGAACGGCTGGTCGGACAGATCGTGCAGATAGCCCGCGCTGTAGAACGTCGGAATGTTGTTGGCGTGCAGCGAGTACACATCCGGCGCGTCGTTCGAAGCCAGGCGCGCCTGCAGGATTTGCCCCGCCTGTTCCGGGCTCGGCATTTCCAGATCGATCTTGACCTCGATGTTCTGCTCGGCCAGCATCTTGTCCTTGAATTGCGCGAAGTACGCCTCGATGTCTTCCTTGAACCGCGGAAAATCGAGGAACACCTTCAGCTCGACCTTGCGCGGCGCTTCCTGCTGCGCCGTTCCCGAGCCGCCCGAACTTGTGCTGCCCGAGCTGCTTGAACCGCCGGAGCTTCCTCCGGCATTCGAACCCCCGTTGTCTCCGCCGCCTGCCGATCCCCCGCAAGCCGTCGCGAACAGCATGAGCGCGGCCAGCAGGAGCGTGAGCGCCTTTCGTTTTCTCATGTTCGGTTGCACCCCGCTTTGTTGTTGGTTCGCCCACAGTATACGGCAAGCGTTTTCAAGATACATTTCACCGGATTGACGTCCGGTATTGGACAATATTGATCTCACTCGGAGTCCTGGCGCAACTCGCCCGGCGGCACGCCCCAATGTTTTTTGAACACCCGGTAGAAATAGGCGAGATCGTCGTAACCGCACAGCTCCGCCGCCCGTCTGATCGGAAGCTTCTGCTCGACGACGGCCTGATACGCGAGTTCCATCCGTTTTCGCAGAATGTATTCGTTCACGGTCATGCCGGTTCGCTCCTTGAACGCCCGGCTGATATGCTCCTTGCTGACCAGAAAATGCTTCGCCACCGCGTCGAGGGACAATGGCTCCGCAAAGCGGCTGTCGAGGTAGCGGACCACTTCGGCGATATCCAGTTTTCCCGATTTGCGGCGTCGGGCCGCCTCTTCGATCGCGCGCAGGAAAATGGCCGCCAGCCGGTCCGCGGATTCTTCCGCCGTCAAGGGAGCCGTCCGATTCCGCCAATCGCCGGCCAGCCCGTCGATGTCGATGCCGTGTTCGGCGGCGAACGGCTCGAGCACAGCCGTAAGATCGCGGTCCACGTTGCGCAGCGCGGCCGGAAGCGAGAACGCTTCGGGATCCGATTGCCGTTCCCGCTCGAGCGCTTCCGCGAGGAACGTCTTCAACCGGACGAACGCATCCGCCGTCTCCTTCGCGTCCATTTCCGCCAGCCAGCCGGCGATGGCGCGGCGATGCGTGTGATAGATTTCCAGCGTCTTGCCGTCCTTGAACAGCACCGGATGGGCGGGATTCGCCGACTCGCCGTGTTCGCGGTCCAATTCCTCGGCGCAGACGGCAAGCGCCCGGTTCAATTGATCCGGGTCCAGCGGCTTGAGCAGGTAATCCCGGGCGCGGGAACGAATCGCCTGCCTGAGATAGACGTAGTCGTCGTAGCCGCTCATGACGAGCAGCTTGACATGCGGGAAGTCGCGGTGGATGCGCTCGAGCAATTCCACGCCTTCCAGGCCGGGCATGCGCATGTCCGTCACGACGATGTGCGGCGACAGGCGACCGATTTCGCGCAGGCCGCTCGTCCCGTCATCCGCTTCGCCGACCACGCGCAGCCCGAGCCGCTCCCACTCGCCGAGCATTTTGACAATCTCCCGCGCCCACGGTTCATCGTCGATGATCAGGACATCATATTGCCTCATCTTCCGGTTCCCCCTGATGTGCGTCATACGGCAACAACACGACGGCGATCGTGCCCCTGCCCGGCAGGCTGAACAACCGCAGCCCGCAGCGCGGACCGCCGTGCAGCCGTACGCGGTCGTGGACATTGCCGAGCCCGAGACCCTTTCGTCTGCGCGGCGCCGCGTCACCGCCGCTCCCGGCCAGCCGCTCTTCCTCCAGCCTGCCGGACCGCAGGCCGCTCCGCAGATCGGCCAGCGTTTCCGGAGGCATGCCGACTCCGTTGTCTTCGATCAGCACCGCCACGCGCCGCGCGAGACCCCGCACGCGAATGCGCAGGCGCCATTCGCCTTCCTTTCGCTGCAGGCCGTGCTCGAACGCGTTCTCGACAACCGGCTGCAGCACGAATTTCGGCACCCGGCTGCCGAGCACGCGCTCGTCAACTGACCAATCCACCGTCACCCGCCCCGCGAACCGCTGCTCCTGGATGAACAGATAGTTGCGCGCATGCTCGAGTTCATTGCGCAATTCCACCGGTTCGTCCGCTTCGCTGTTGGCATAGCGGAGCAAATCGCCGATTCCTTTGGTGATCCGGTAAATCTCCGGCGCCTGCCGCTTCAGCGCCATCCCGCCGATGATCTGCAGCGTGTTGTTCAGAAAATGCGGCTGAATTTGCGCCTGAAGCGCTTTCAACATCGCATTTTTCATCTGCAGCTCGCGCCGGTATTCGGTCTCCACCATGTCCTTGATCCGTCGCATCATCATGTTGTATCCCCGCTCGAGCAGCCCGATTTCGTCCCGGCTTGTCACCGACTGTGCCTCGAACTTGTCGATATTGGCCGTCCGCATCATGCGCGCCAGCCGGACGATCGGCCGTGTGATGCGCAGCGCAACCGCCACCGCGAGCGCGAGCGACGCGGCGGCGAACAAACCGCCGGTCACGATGCCGGCGTGCAGCGTGGCGTTGGCGCTGCTGGCGATCACCGCCGTCGGCAGCGCTTTGATCAGCGTGAGCCTGCCGCCGTCGACCGGCTGCACGAACAGCAGATGCCCGTTCGCGCGCTGCACGTTTTCTCCGGGCGGCCACTCCGTCCCGGCCAGCCACGGCTCCAGCTCGAATCCGTCCTGCTCCGGCGCGTCGGCCAGCAGCAGTTCCCGCCGGTCATTCAACACGAAGAAGGAACTTTCCGGCTCCGTGCGGACCGTCGACACGAGGTCCCGCCACACCGTCGCATCAATGCGCGCAGAGATGCCGCCGAGCAGCGACCGGTCGTCGAACCGGTTGATGCTGTGAAACACCCGGATGCCGTCCGGTTCCGCTTCGAAATACATGTGTATCGGGCCCTCCAGGATGCGCCGCCAGCCGCTTGCGGACATATCCGGCTCCGTCACGAGCGAACCGGGGAAATTGACGGTGAACGCCTTGCCGCTGCCGCGTTCGTATAGCGTCAACTCGTCGATCTTGCGGGAGTAGGCGTGGAATGCGGCGTACAGCGTGCTGTTGATCCGGTTCTGCGTCTCCAGTTGCACCGAAGGCATCGGATGGTCCGCGTCGCGCATGCTCGCCATCAACTGATCGTTGATCTGCAGCGAGATGAACAGCGTGTCGATCTGCCGCATCAGCTCGTCGAGGGCCTGCTCGGCCCTGGCGAGGTGCGACTCGTTCGCGGAAATAATCTCCGCCTCGACCGACTCGCGCGTGTTGTGCACGGCGATCAGCGTCATCGTGATGACCGGCAGCGTCGCCAGCGCCATCATGATGGCCGTGAGCCGAAACCGGATGCTTGTCCCTCTCATGCTCCGTCCCCCATGCGATCAAAGCCGCGGTCGTTATTTCAAATGTATCTTGAAGCGCCGTTTGTGTCCATTTGGAATTGAAGCCCAGTAAGTGAATCCATAATATTATTTATGTAAACTTATACAGACAGGAATTAATGAATATAGCCAACATTCACCGCTTCGTCTCCCGTATAGTTCCGTATAATGATGACACGAAAACAAGCGGGAGTTGATTCGCCTTTGAACAGGATACGGATTGAACATCACCGGAGACAACTGGTATGAGGCGGCGCGGCTTCGCGTGCGCGAAGATCAGATCGGCGTGTACCCCTGCCCGGTCGTCTATTGGATCGCCGAATCGAAGTTCGCGACGCATTACCGCCCGAAAGCGATATACCATGGCGAAACCATGATCGGCTTTCTCGTCTACGGGCTGGATCCGGACGACGGCCGGTATTGGCTGATCACCTTCAGGATCGACGCGAATCACCAGGGCAAAGGTAACGCGAAATCGGCAATCCGGGCCTTCCTGGACTACTTCGGGGACAAGTACGGCGCGGACCGGATCATGCTCGGCCACCGGCCCGACAACCTCGCCGCAGCCGCGCTGTACGAGAAGTGCGGTTTTCGCGTCACGGGCGAGACGATCGGCGGCGAGGTGATCCGCTGCTTCACCTTCGACTGAAAAGCGTCTCCCGACTGTTGACTTTTTGATTCCATACTATTACTTCCGTATCTTCATGCGGTTAACAACCTCCCCCTCCGATGGTACAATAAGACGTGTCGGCAGTACCGTCCCACACGGAGGGATCGCCTTGAACGTCATCAAGCTGAAGGACCGGCAGGAGCTCGACCGGCGCATGCCTTCGATGCCCTGGTACGTGGAGCAGTTCATCAACTACAAGCTGCCCGACCTGTCGCCCTCTTCCCTGCTCGAATATGTGCGCGACTACGAGACGTTTTTCCGCTGGCTGATGGCGGAGGGGCTTACGGAGGCGCGCGAGATGAAGGACATTCCGCTCGCCGACCTCGAGAACCTGCGCATGGAGTCGATCGACCACTACAAAATGTATCTCGCCGCGCACCGGGACCGAAACAACAGCCGGACGACGATCTCGCGCAAACTGTCCTCGCTCCGCTCGCTGTTCCATTACTTGAGCCAGATCGCGGAAGACGAGCATTTCTACCCGCTGTTGAAGCGCAACGTCATGGCGAAGGTGTCGATCAAGCGGACGCACAAGCCGAAGGACTCGGCGGCGCGGCTGGAGGGCAAACTGCTGCAGGAGCACGAGATCGAGGAATTTTTGCAGTACGTGAGGGAAAACTATGCCGGCGACCTCGCGGGCAACAAGCAGGCGCTGGCGGCGTACGAGCGCAACAGGGTGCGGGACGCCTGCATCATCAGCCTGATCCTCCACTCCGGCCTGCGGGTGTCCGAAGTCGTCAACCTGAACGTCGACGACGTCGACCTGAAGCGAAAGCTCGTCCATGTCTACCGCAAGGGCAAAAACGACGACACGTTCAAAACGCCCGTCTATTTCCGGCAGGACGCGGTCGAGGATTTGAAGAACTATTTGCAGCTCCGGGAGATCCGCTACAACGCGCCCAAGCGGGAAAAGGCGCTGTTCCTCGCCGTCGCGAACGGCAAGAAGGAAGGCTCGCGCATGACGAAGCGGGCCATCCAGGAAATGGTCGTCAAGTACGCGAAGCGGTTCGGCAAGCCGTATCTTTCCGTGCACAAGCTGCGCCACTCGTTCGCGACCGATTACTATATCCGGAACGACCTGTACAAGACGCAGGAGCAGCTCGGCCACGCTTCGCCGGAGACGACGCAAATTTACGCCCATCTCACCGACAAGACGATGGCGGAAGCGATCGACCGCCCGCGAGCGGACAACCGATGACGGAAATGGAAAAAGCCGAGGGTTCCCCGGGAGGAGAACGCTCGGCTTCGCCGTTTCATGGGCGGCATTACGACGTCTGCCGCATGCGGCCGCGCAGACCCGCGAGTCCGATCAGGCCCAGCAGGCCGAGCCAGCCCCAGTCGAAATCGTTGTCGGCGTCGGTAGCCGCCGCGCGAACCGTGTTGGTCATCGCGCGCCCCGTGCCGCGGACCGCGCGCTCCGTGCGGTCCATGAGCCCGTTGTCGTCGCCGTTCACATCGTAGCGGCGGTAGCTGCGGGTGTCGTTCATGAAGTTCGTCGTCGCCGGGTCTTCGCCGGCTGCGCGCGTGGTGATGCCGCTCGTGCCCGTCGTGCCCGTATACGCGGAAGCCGGTGTTTTGTCCGTCGTGCCTTTCACGCCCTCCGCGAATACAGGGGAAGATAACGCCAACATCAGGGCTGTCAGAGCGACCGCGCTTTTCACCGTACGTCTCATTCGAATCGGCTGCCACCTTTCTCTCCTGGGATGGATTGAGCGTCGGGCACTGTACGCCGCCTGGCTCAACTATGGTATGCCCCGAGGAGAACGATCCGATTCGGTCGGAATCAGGAAGATGTTGGCGCCGCAAGCTACAGGCCGAGGTCCGATTTCAGTCGCTCCGCCGCGTCCCCCGCGGCCGGCCGTCCGCCGTAGCGCACTTCCGTATACGCCCGATGCAGCCTTTCGTCCGCATCCCGCAATTCGTCGCCGAACTCCCGCAAGGCGTCGAAATTTTCCCGCGGCGTGCGGCTCGGCCGATAGCGGAACCCCCGCTTGCCGGCATGCTGGAACCTGCGGCGGAACAGCCAGCGAATGCGCTCCTCCGGCGTCATGGCGGACCAGGATTCGCGGCGCCCGATCGACCGGAGCAGCCGGATGACGCCTGACAGCGGCGATTCCGTTTCGAGACGTTCCACTTCATCGACATATCCGCCGATTTCCGCGGCGCGCGTCCGCTCGCGCCAGGCGGCCAGCCAGCGGGCGAGCAGCTTCGCCAGAGCCGGCACGCGCAGCAACTGCCTGAGCAGCAGCACGGCAATCGCGATGAGCACAAGCACGCCGGCGGCCATGGCGATCGCCTCGATCACCAGCCAGAACCATGCCGGTTCCCCTTCGGGCGCGGGCAGCCCTTCCATCGGCCCAACGGGCGGCGGTTCCGGCATTTCCTCCGGCATCGGCTCGCCGGTACCGCGCGTCAGCCAGGCGATCACACGACGCAATCCTGCGATGAGCAGATCCCATACTGCTTCCACCTGGCGGAAAAAGGCGATGAACAGGGTGACGGCCGTGAAGACGCCGGCCAATATCCGGTTGCGCATCAAAACGGACCCGGGCACCGCCCGGCCGGCATGCTCCAGATTGGCGTCCAGCAGCGCAATCCGGTTGATGCGCCGGATCGCCAGCAGAAGCGTGGCGAGTCCGCCCGCCGCGAGCCACGGACGCCACGGCTCCATCCGCTCGATGAAGCCGGCCGCGATCGACGCGGCGAAATACAGAATCAGCGCCGGCACAAGCCGGTCGCGCTGACGGCGGTCGTCCGGCACGACCGCCGACATGCCGTTAAGCGCGGCGGCGGCCGTCACGACGGCGGCGGTCAGCGCGGCCGCACCGTGGGCTCGCAGCGCGAATCCGGCGGCGACGCCGAAGAGTCCGGCCAGCGCGAATCGCGTCACGCGGCGCATCCGGCTCCATCGTGCCGTCAGCCGTTCGCCCGCAACGTGGCACAGGGGAAGCAACGCGAGGAAAAGCCAGAACGCGCGCGCATCCATCCCCCATGCGGCGGCGAACACCGGGACCGGGAGCCAGATGACCGTCTCCGTCACGCCGAGCCACAGCAACAGCAGCAAGTTTCGCGCCCTCACGCCGGCCGCCCCGCTTTCCCGCCGGATGCGGACGGTTCGGCGTCATGCCCGGGCAGCCGGAGCGGCAGCACGCGCACCGCATGGCCCCGTTGCTCCAATCCCCGGACCGCCTCGGCGATCCGCACGTTCTCGTAGGTGGTCAGCACCGCGATGTCCGTCCGGTCATCCAGCCGCCCGCCGATCTGCTGCAGCAGCTCGTGCAGCGGCAGCAGCCGTTCCGTCTTGAGCCGTCCCATCGACTCGTAGATCGCGTGCAAGTGCGGCTGTCCGGCATCCGGCGCGATGAACGCCGGCCGCGCCTCGCCGGGACGCCCCGCCTCCGCGGCGTTCGCCGCGAAGCCGACTTCGAGGCCGTTTTCCGCCGCGTACCGGGCCATGCCCGCCGCCAGCGACAAGGCGTAGTCGACCAGCGCTTCGTTCGTCGCGACGCTCCACATGCCTTCGTGGTCCTCCACGTTCAGCACGATGAGCAGCCGGTGATCGGCGGAATGGTCGCGCTTGTGCACCTGCAGCCTGCCGGTGCGGGCCGACGCCTTCCAGTTGATCCCCTTCAGCGGATCGCCGTAGCGATACTCGCGCGTCCCCGCGATCAGGAACGGATCGTCGACGATCCAGCGCCGGACGACCGCCTCTCCCATCCAACTGTGGGTCGGCAGATCCCATTCCTCCGGCATCAGCGGCTTCGGACAGACGACCAGCTCGAAGCCGATGTCCAGCCGCCTCGTGTCCGTCACGATGCCGAACAGATCGCCCGCCGTCATCGACACCGAATCGGCGCGATAGTATCCGCGCTTCGCGCACTTCACCGCGTGCCGGCGGATGATGCGCGTGTACGGCATCAGGCTGAACAGGCTCTTGTGGTTCTGGTAGATGCTGCCGGAGCTGATGTCGAGGTTCGCCTGCTCGCCGAAGCGGAGGCCGGCCGGAATCTGCGACTCCACGCGCAGCCACGGCACCGGCAGCCATTTCCGGTTCTCGATCGTCTCCACCATCTCGATCTCGTCGTCCTGATGGCAGACACGGGTGCTGAGCCGGCGGTCATAGCGGATCCGCATCAGCCCGGTTTTCCGGAAGAAGACCGCCTGCAGCAGCATCAGCAGGACGAACGTCAGCAGGACAAAATGAAACGCCATCTTCAGCCTCCTATCGGACTTCCGGCAACGCCTCCGCGGGCACCGGGACCTCGTCCGTCACCTGCCGGATGACCGCTTCCGCCGCTTCCTGCTTCGAGCGGCTCGCGCTGCGCAGCACGATCCGGTGGGCCAGCACGTCGGGCGCCAGCGCCTTGATGTCATCCGGCACGACGAAGGAACGTCCGCGCAGCGCCGCGTGGGCCTGCGCCGCCTTCAGCAGCGCCTGGCTGCCGCGGGGGCTCACGCCGACATGCACGTCCGGATGCGTCCGCGTCTTTTCGACGATCGCCACGATATAGCGCAGCAGGTCGTCGTGCACGGCCACTTTCGAATAGAGCCGCTGCGCCTCCAGAATCGCCTCCCGCGTCGCGACGGGCCCGATCTCCTCCAGCGGGCTCGCGTCCATGAAGCGCTTCAGGATGTCGAGCGCCTCGCCGCTGTCCGGATAACCCATGCGCAGCTTGAACAGAAACCGGTCGAGCTGCGCCTCCGGCAGCGGGAACGTCCCCTGGTTTTCGACCGGATTTTGCGTTGCGATGACGAGGAACGGCCGCTCGAGCGCGCGCGTCTCGCCGTCGATGCTGATCTGCCGCTCTTCCATGCATTCGAGCAGGCTCGACTGCGTGCGCGGCGTCGCCCGGTTGATCTCGTCCGCCAGCACGATGTTGGCCAGCAGCGGCCCGGGGCGAAACTCGAACTCGCCGAGCTTCTGATTGAAGAAATGAATGCCCGTCAAATCCGAAGGCAGCAGGTCCGGCGTGAACTGGATCCGTTTGAACGTGCAGTCCAGCGAGACTGCAAGCGCTTTCGCGGTCAGCGTCTTGCCGGTGCCGGGCACGTCTTCGAGCAGCACGTGTCCGGAGGTGATAATGGCGATCAGCAGGCGGTCGATCAACGTTTCCTTGCCGACGATCACCCGCGCGACATTCGCGCGGATGGCGTCGGCCATGTCGCGAATCGACGTCAAATTCAAATCCATAGCCACGGGTTCCTTTCTGCCGCGCCCCGTCGTCCCCCGCAAACAGAAAAACCCGCCAACAGGCGCGACCTCGGGATGGCGCGGCGGGAGTCGTTTTTTCCAGTGTAGCCCATCCGCAAGGAAACCGTCAATTGTCCGGGATGCGAAAAAGCATCCGCCGGCGAGCGCCGTTTCGGCTCGCCGGCGGATCGGATCAATGCCGGATCACCTGAGGTTCCGCCAGGATCGCCTGTATGGCGCTTTCCGCCTGGCGGACGCGGTCTTCGATCGCCTTCAGTTGCCGAAGCTGCGCGTCCATCTGCACCCGGACCTGGTTGTCGGCGCGCGCGATCTCTTCAAGGAGACCCTGCAGTTCGGCGAGCAGCGCGCGAAGCCGCTCGGAGTGCCGGTCCGCGCCGGCCCGGAGCAGCGCTTCCCGCGCCATGGCCTGCTCCTGCTCCTCGCGTCTGCGGCGCATTTCTTGGAACTGTTCGTAGGACATGGGCTGCGGCGGCATGGAGCCCGCGCCGCCCGCCGGTTCCATCTGTCTCATGAACATCCTCCCCGCCTGACGAGTTCACGACCTAACATGCCCCGCCGCGAAGGAAAAATATACCGCCGTTACAGCGCCATCTCCAGAATCGCCTTCACGTCGTCCTTCTCCAGCCTGCGGAAAGATCCGATCGGACCGAACCGGACGGCGTGCTCCGCCATCGCGTCGAGATGTTCCCGGCCGATGCCGACATCGCCGAGCGAGGCCGGCGCGCCGATCCGCGTGAAGAAATCGCGGGTCGCCTGTATGCCGGCCAGCGCCACCTCTTCATCCGTTTTTCCGGACGGATCGATGTCCCATACCCGGACGGCGAATTGCACGAACCGGTCGATGCGGGCGCGATACACGTACTTCATCCAGTTCGGAAACACGATCGACAGGCCCGCGCCGTGCGCGATGTCGTAGACGGCGCTGATCGCGTGCTCGATCTCGTGCGACGCCCAGTCCTGCTCGACACCGACGCTGATCATGCCGCCGTTCAGCGCGTAGGTGCCGCACAGCATCAGGTTCGCGCGGGCGGCGTAGTTCTCCGGCTCCCGGATGGCCAATACGCCGTTCTCGACGACGGTCTTCAGGATCGACTCGCAGAGCCGCTCCTGCAGCGGCGTATCCGTCGTCAGGCTGAAATACTGCTCGAACACATGCGACATCATGTCGACGATGCCGTTCGCCGTCTGGTCGGCCGGAACCGTGAACGTCCAGACCGGATCGAGGATCGAGAACTTCGGATAGACGTGGATGCTGCCCATCCCGCGCTTTTCTTTGGCTTCCCAGTTCGTGATGACCGTGTTGCCGTTCATCTCCGTGCCGGTCGCCGCCAGCGTCAGCACCGCGCCGAGCGGCAGCGCTTTTTCGACGCGCGCTTTCTTCTCGTAGAAATCCCACACGTCTCCGGCATACGGCACGCCGGCCGCGATCGCCTTCGCGGCGTCAATGACGCTGCCGCCGCCGACCCCGAGAATGAACTGCACATCGTGCTCGCGGCAGAGGGCGATCCCGCGGTGCACGGACGACAGGCGCGGGTTCGGCTCGACGCCCGGCAGCTCGTACACCTCCGCGCCGATGCCCCTGAGCTGCTCCATGACCTGATCATAAAGCCCGTTCCGCTTGATGCTGCCGCCGCCGTATACGAGAAGCACCCGCTTGCCGTACGGTTCCAGCAGACCGCCGAGCTGCGATACCGTGCCGCGGCCGAACACGATTTTCGTCGGATTGCAGAAGCTGAAATTGTTCATGAACGCGCGTTTACCTCCTTGCGGATCCTTCCGTCAATTGATGTTCCAACATCAAGCATAGACGAATCGGCGCGGAAAAACAATCATGGACGGCGCGAGGCGGCAGACGGCTGCACACCATCCCGCGCCGTCCCGTGCCATCCATGCCAACGCGGTCAGTCGCGCTCGTAGATCGACCCCGAGCGGCTCGCGAACAGCTCCGTATACACCTTCTCCGCATACGCGTCGGTCATCCCGGCGATATAGTCCGCCGCCAGCCGTTCCCACGGCCACGACCCCTTCTGCCGCTCGTAGCTTTCGACCCAGTCCGGCGGCAGCAGCAGCTTCCCCGTCTCGCGGTCCGCGAACGCCTCCCACAGCCGGGTCAGCATGATCTCGCTCCGCTTCTGCAGCCGCTGCACGCGGAAATCCTTGATCAGCGTCACCCAAGCCAGCTTCTTCAGAATTTCCATCGTGCGCAGCAGATCCATGTCCTCCGCGCCGTCCTTGACGAACGTGACGCGCTTCCAGCCCTCGCCGTCGTCAATGACGCCGATCCGGCTCGCGAACAGCCCGACCCAGCGCGCCTTCATCTCGCGGCGCGTGCGCGAAGGCTCCCGCCCGGCTTCCCGGAACACCGTCGTCCATTGTTCGTAATAGGCGGACAGCACCCGTTTCACCATCGCGGTCTTCCGCTTGCTGTCGATGCCGTCCCACGCGCGGTTCGGGCCGGACGGATCGTGCTCGATTTCGTGCACGATGAGCTGCGCCAACCGGTCGTCCTCGAAGAAGCCCGGACTCATCAGAATTTTGCCGGCGCGGATGCCGTCCTCGATGTCATGCGTCGAATAGGCGATGTCGTCGCACAGGTCCATGAGCTGCGCCTCGAGCGTCGCGCGGCCCTTCGGCATCCCCCACAGCTCCCGCAGCCTCCGGATGCCGCCTTCCCATTCCATCTCGTAGACGCCTTTGGTGACGCCCGGCTCGTTCAGGCAATGCGGATATTTGTTGATCGCGAGCAGGACGGCGGCCGTCAGATCGAGCCCGCTGTCGCTTCCCGCGCGCTTCTCGAGGAACATCAGAATGCGGAAATTTTGCGCGTTGCCCTCGTACGGCATCCCGTGCCGCTTGCTGAGCAGCCGGTGCAGCACTTCCTCGCCCTTGTGGCCGAACGGCGGATGGCCGAGGTCGTGGGCGAGCGCGGCGCATTCGACGACCTCCGGCTCCATCATGAGCCCCGGATGCTCGGGCTTCCGCAGGAACGGATAGAACCGGTGCAGCCGGCGCGCCGACTCGCGGGCGATCTGGGACACCTCGAGCGAATGCGTCAGCCGGGTGCGGTAGTAGTCGCCGGTCCCCGCCCCGAACACCTGCGACTTGCCCTGCAGCCTCCGGAACGCGGGCGACTGCACCAGGCGCGCGTAGTCCTTCTCGTATTCATCCCGGGCTTCGCTCGTCTGGAACCTTCCGCCCTCGTCCAGCCGGATTTTGCGGATATCCAAGCCATCCACCTCCCTTGCCCGGCAAAAAAGGATACCGCGGCTTCCATACTTCCATCATATCCCTTCAACCGGCAAAACGTCAGATATGTTGACACACAATCCAGACTTTCATCGAGAAAATCCGAACAATCGCCGGGATATGGAAAACGGCATGTCCCGTTCCGGAACATGCCGTACGTTCCCATCCGCAGGGCAGTCGGATGCGTCGGCTCATCGGGCCGCAAGCCGGAACAGCGCCCCCAGCGCGCCGCTGAATTCGCCGTTTTCGACGAAATGCGGCTCTCCGCCGCGGAAGCGGGTGTAGGATTCGATCGCGCGGCGCAGCGGCGCGTTGCCGATGAAGGACGATCCGATGTAGACGATCGTCTTCACGTCGTGCGCGGCCGCGGCGCTGACGCACAGCGTCGCCACCGCTTCCCCGACCATGCCGATAATCGAAGCGAGCGCGTCTTCCTTCGCGATGGAGCCGGCCGTGCCGTCTCCGATCACGGCCCCGGGCGGGACCCGGCCGAAATTGCTGGCCGTCAGATCGCCGTTAATCGGCGGCTCCAGCCCCTCATAGATATGGCGCACTTTCAGATCAGCCGCGTTCCGGTCGCCCTTCGACGCGGACGCGACAATCGCCTCATATTCGTCGAGACCCGCCAGCAGCCGGGCCAGCCCGACGATCGTTCCGCCGCCGAGCCCAGTGCCGCCGACGCGGCGATGGCGCTCTCCGTCGATGATGTGAACGGACGTTCCGGTCCCGACATTCGCGAGCAGGAACGGCCTCCCGGCGATGTCCGCGGGCACCAGCAGCCGGATGCCGAAGCAGGTCGCCTCGAACTCCGGCACGAGCTCCGCCCGGCGTTCGACCATCGCCGCGAGCTTCGCGCCCTTGCCGCCCGTCAGGCTGAGTGGCGCGTCCGGAAGCTCGGTCTGCAGCCAATCGGCCGCCTCCTCCAGCTTGTCCGAGCGAAACTTGCGCAGCCCGCGCTTCCCGTTCTTGACGTACGCGATCTTGACCAGCGTTCCGCCCGCGTCGACGCCCGCCGCGTCGAAGGAGGGCCATCCGCCGGCAAGTCCGCCGTCCGCCTTCCGATGTCGTTTCGTCGATTGTGTCGCATCCATTGCCGCGTCAAGTCTCCTCCGCATCCAGGCTGAGAGGCGGCGCAGCCGGCCTCTCCCGGGCGGGTTGGCCGGCCGCGTCACATCGCGTTGAATTATAGCACGGATGGGACGGGTGTCAAGTTTTGTCGGGATCGGATCGCATGGTTTCACAGGATGCGGTCCAGACCGCTGAACTCGGCGATCACCGCCATCAGCTTCGGCGGGATCGGCAGCACAAACTGCATCGCGCCGATCACGCTGAGCCCGCTGCGGCTGTGGATCGTCACGCGGCTTGCGTACAGGCGGTACTGGTCCGCGTCCGCGCGGGGTGTCGCGTACTCGACGGCGCTGCCCGAAGGATTGCGGACCGACACGCGGGTTCGGCGCCCCCGGGGCTCGAACGGCACGATGCTGACGATGTCGTCGTATCGGATCAGATAGTTCACATGCGGCTTGTGAAACACGATTTCGCGCGTCGAGACGGACAGTCCGTATTCCTGCTTCTTCTGCGAGACCTTCAGTTCCCCTTCCAGTCCCCGAAGCTGGATAAAGTCACGGTTCACGGCAGTTCCTCCCCCCGATTCTCCCAAGCATACCACACCGGGGGAAAATCCGCACGGGAAGGACGCCCTGTTCCCGTCAAGGTCCGACCCGGGCCGCCTTCTCCTCCTCATAGACGTCCATGGCCGCCTGCAGCGCCTCGCCGGCCGGCACGCGCACGCCGTGGCGGAGCAGAACGGTTTCCAGCGCGCCGAGCGTCAGCAGCACATTGCGCATGTTGCAACTGTAGCCCATCGTGCCGATCCGCCATATCCGGCCCCTGAGCGGTCCGAATGACCCGGCGATCTCGACGCCGAACGCGTCAAGCAGCATCGCGCGCACCGAGTCCCCGTCCACGCCGTCCGGAATGTTCACGCAGGTGACGACCGGCATTTTGCAGGACGGGTCGCCGAACAGCGTCAGCCCCATCGCCGCGAGGCCGGCCATGAGCGCCCGCTCGTGCAGCCGGTGGCGCCGGAAGCGCGCCTCCAGCCCTTCTTCCAGTGCGATCCGGACCCCTTCGCGGAGGCCGTAGAGCATGGCGGTCATCTCGGTGTGATGATTGAGCCGCTCCGGACTCCAGTAATCCTGGAGCTGGCACAGATCAAGGTAGTTGCTGCGGATGAACGGCCGCTCCGCCTCCGCCGCGCCCGGCGTCCGCAGCCCGCGCTCGATCCGCTTGCGGCCGGCGAGCAGCCGCTCGACGCGCTCATTGTACGTGAGCGGCGCCATGCCGCTCGGCACGGACAGGCATTTCTGCGTGCCGCCCACCACGGCGTCGGCCAGCCACCCGTCGGCTTCGACCGGCACGCCGCCGATCGTCGCGACGGCGTCGACGACGAGCAGCGCGTCGTGCTCGCGGCAGGCCGCGCCGATGCCGTCCATCGGCTGCAGGCGACCGGTCGACGTCTCGCCGTGCACGAGCGCAACCACCTTCGGCCGGTGCTTCCGGATGGCGCCGATGATCTCCTCCGGATCGAACGCGGCGCCCCATTCGCGCTCGATCACCGTCACCTCCGCGCCGTACCGCTCCGCGATCTCGTGCAGCAGATGGCCGAACCGGCCGCAGATCGGCACGAGCACCCGGTCGCCCGGCTCGACGACGCCGGCCAGCACCGCCTCGAGCCCGGCCCGGGACGTGCCGTCCACCGGATAGGCCTGCCGGTTCTTCGTGCGGAACAATTCGCGCAACAGTTCCATCGTCTCGTTCATCATCGCCGTGAACGCCGGATCGAACTGCCCGAGGATCGGAAACGACATCGCGCGCAGCACGCGAGGGTCCGCCTCAACCGGTCCGGGCGTCATGATCGTTCGCGGCGGCGGCGGCCAATACGGATGTTCGTTCATGGCAATTTCTCCCCGTAAGCCAATTCATGGAGCAGTTCCGCCAGCACCGCCGTGCCGAGGGCGAGATCTTCCGGCGGCGTGTATTCGTCGGGCGAATGGCTGATGCCGCCGCGGCTCGGAACGAACAGCATCGCCGTCGGGCAGACGGAGCGGAACATCTGCGCGTCGTGTCCGGCGCCGCTCATCATGCGACGGTAGCGGATGCCGCGCCCGGCGCATATCCGCTCCAGCCTGCCCGCCAGCACGGAATCCATCGGCGCCGGCCGCGTCTGCAGCACGGTGCGCACATCGCATGCGAGCCCTCGCCGTTCCGCGATCGCCTTGAACGAGCTGAGCACGGTATCGCAGAAACCGGTGAGCAGCGTCTCGGACATGTGCCGGATATCGAGCGTGAATTTCACCGTACCGGCGATGACGTTCGGCACGTTCGGAGCGCAGGTTACGCTCCCGACCGTCGCGACGAGCGGCTCGCCCGCCTTCAGCGCCGCGCGCTCGAGGAACTGGATCATCTCCGCCGCGCCCGCCATCGCGTCGCGGCGGAGCGCCATCGGCGTCGTTCCGGCGTGGTTCGTCTCCCCGCTTACGGTGACGACATACCGCCGCTGTCCGGCGATCGTCTCGACGATGCCGATCCGCTCGCCGAACCGCTCGAGCGTGATGCCCTGCTCGATATGCGCCTCCACGAACGCGGCGATGTCGGTGCGCCTGGCGCCCGGCGGCTCGGCCGCCCGTCCCGACTGCCCGAATCCGCATGCTTCCATCGCCTCGCGCATCGTCACCCCCTCCGCATCGACCAGGCCGTCCGCCTGCTCCGGCCGGAAGACGCCGCTGACGTTGCCCGAACCCCAGTAGGCGAGCGGAAACCGGCTCCCTTCCTCCTCGCAGAACGAGACGACCTCGATCGGACGGACCGGCGGACCGAACGCATCGCGCAAATACCGGACCGCGACGAGCGCAGCGGCGATGCCGTACGCGCCGTCGTACTTGCCGCCTCCGCGCACCGTATCGATGTGCGAGCCGGTCAATACGACGCCCGATTCGGGCCCCCGCCCGGCCAACCGGCCGAACAGATTGCCGACGCAGTCGAAGCGCGTCTCCAGACCGGCTTCCGCCATCCGCCGCTCGAGCAGCCGCTGCGCCTCAAGCCATGGCGGCGTATACAGGAGCCGCGTCACGCCGCCGTTCCGTTCCGCGCCGCATTTCGCCAGTTCATCCAGCAATTCGGTGAGCGACCTTGCAAATTCGGCCTGCAGATCCAGCTTCAACATGATGCCGCACCCCTTCCGAAATCTCAACATCCAAGCCGTCCGTCCGGCCGCGTCAGTCGGACGGCCCGACCCGCTCGCCGAACCCCGGCGCGGTGACGCCGAGCGCCTCGGCGTACACGAGCCGTCCGCGAACATAGGTCTCCTTCACCTTGCATCCGATCGCGCGGCCGATATAGGGGCTGTGCTTGTGGCGCTGCATCAGCATCTCCGGTTCGAGCACATAGCTCCGGTTCAAATCGACGACGGCCAGATCCGCGTCGAATCCTTCCGCGATCCGTCCCTTCGCCGCCAGGCCGAACCGGCGCGCCGGCCCGTCGGCGAGCAGCTTCGCGATTCCGGGCAGCGCGAGCCCCCTCCGCAGGCCTTCGCTTATCATCAGCTCGAGGCTGCTCTGCGCTCCCGCGATGCCGCCCCACACGTCGAAAAAGTCCCCGCCCGAACCATACGCCTTCCATTCCGCGGGACAGGGGGAATGATCGGAGGCGATCAGATCGACATAACCGCCGTGAACCATCCGCCACATCCGCTCCCGTTCCGCGTCGTCCCGCAGGGGCGGCGCGCATTTCGCGGCCGGCCCGATCGCCTCCATGTCATCTGCGGTCAGCAACAGGTAGTGCGGACAGGTCTCCGCCGACGCGTCGACGCCGCGACGCTTCGCGTCATCGATCATGAGCAGCGCTTCGGCCGTGCTGATGTGGACGAAATGCACGCGGCAGCCCGTGCGCCCGGCGAAGAACAGCGCGCGGTGCACCGCCTCGAGCTCCGCCTCGGGCGGCCTCGACGCCGCGTAGTCCCGGGCGGACAGCCGTCCCTCCGCCCTGCGTCTCGCCGCCAGCGCGGACGTCATCGCGTCGCTTTCGGCGTGCAAGGCGAGCAGACCGCCCAGCTCCGCGATCCGCGCCATTCCTTCGTACAGCGTCCAGTCGTCGACGGCCGTGAACCGCCCTTCGTCCCTGCCGCCCGGGTCGGACATGAACGCCTTGAACGCGACGGCGCCGGCGTCCGCCAGTTCCGGAAGATCCCGCACATGGCCGGGCATGAGTCCGCCCCAGAACCCGTAATCGACGGCGGACCGGCCGCGGGCGATCGCCGCTTTCCTGCGGAGCGCCTCCGCGGTCACCGCCGGCGGCACGCCGTTCAGCGGCATGTCGAGACAGGTCGTGCAGCCCCCGGCCGCCAGCGCGGCCGAGCCGGTCTCGAACCCTTCCCAGTGGCCGTTGCCCGGCTCGTTGAGATGGACATGGACATCGACCATGCCCGGCAGCACATGGCAGCCTTGCGCGTCGGCGACGGCTTCCGCGTCATCGGGATCCAGTTCGGCCGCCAGCTCCGCGATTTTGCCGTCCCGCACGCCGATGTCGCCCCTGACGACGGCATGCGGCAGCACGACCATGCCGCCGCGCACGATGAGATCGAACCGTTTCACGCGCCCGCCTCCTAACTGCCGCGATACGTGCTGTATCCGCCCGGCGCCGCCAGCAGCGGCACATGATAATGGGCGGTCGGATCGGCGATCCGGAACCGGACCGGCACCTCGTCCAGGAACCCGATATCTGCTCCCGCGTCCCGGAAATAGTCGCCCGCATGGAACACCAACTCGTACATGCCCTCGCGCAGTTCGTCGCCCTCCAGCAGGGGACCGTCCGTCCGGCCGTCGGCGTTCGTCCGCACATCCCGCAGCCGCTTTCGGGATTCCGGACCGTCCGCTCCGATCCTGTACAGTTCGATCCGCATGCCGGCGGCGGGACGGCCCCGCATCAGGTCGAGCACATGGGTCGTCAGCCTGCCGCCCGCGGCATCCTCCGCAATCCGATCGGACAGGCGGAACGCGGCGATCCGCCCGATCTGGTGCAGCGCCTCCTGCAGCTCTTCTTCCTGGCTTCGCTTCACCCGCGCGCGCATGGCGGCGATGATCTCGTCCTTCGTCTTGCCCCGCACCGCCAGGATGAACGGAAAGCCGAATTTCGCCGCATAGGCCCGGTTCAGGGCGGTCATCTCCCCGTATTCTTCGGCGGTGAGGCGATCCAGACCGGCCCCCTGCTGCTCGCGCGTCGAGGCGTCCGTCATCTTCAGCCGCGCGCCGAGATCCGGATGCGCCCGGATCAGCGCAAGCTGCCGCTCCATCGGTGCTTCCCGCACCACCCGCATCATCGCATCGAGCAGCGCGCCGGCCGAGGCGAACGGCCGCGACTCCCAGGCGAGCCCGGCGATCCAGGGCGAATGCTCGAAGACTTCGCCGAATGCGGCGACGAAGCCGTCCCGGTCGAGCGCGTTGACTTCCGCAATGGACCAGCACCGCGTCATGACCAATACCCCGCATGGACGGCGACCGTCTCTTCTTCCACTTCCGGGAACGGACCGAGCACCTCGACCGGCCGGCGGCCCGCCGCGAACACGGTCCGGCACGGCAAATCGAGCGTCAGGTTGCGTTCGTCGTCGCCCGTCAGCCCGGCGAGCCGCCGCTCGCTGATGCCGTACACGACCCGGCCGATGCCGGCCCAGTAGATCGCGCCGGAACACATCGCGCACGGCTCGGCCGTCGTGTAGAGCGTGCATTCCCCGAGCTTCGCCCTGGGGTAACGTCGCGAAGCCTCGGCCGCCAGCGCCGCTTCCGCGTGCCCGGTGCACACGCCCTCGGTCACCTCGACATTGCCCTGCTCGAGCAGCACATGGCCGTCCGCGTCGGCAAGCAGCGCGCCGAACGGGTGATTGCCGGCCTCCCTCGCCCGGACCGACACCTCGACGCATCGCCGGAGCAGCCGGATGTGCAATTCCCGATCGTCATGCACGGGATTCGGCCTCCTTTCCGATGGCCGCCGCGCGCCTGACGGCCCGCAGGATGCCGCCGTACCCGGTACAGCGGCACAGATTGCCGGACAGCGCCTCGATGATTTCCTCGTCGGTCGGGTCCGGCCGTTCGGCCAGAAGCGCGGTCGCGGAGACGATCATGCCCGGCGTGCAATAGCCGCACTGATAGCCGCCTTCCTCCAGAAAAGCTTGCTGCACCGCATTCAGCGCGCCGTTTTCGCCCGCGATGCCCTCGATCGTCGTCACCCGCCGCCCTTCGACCTGATACATCATCGTCAGGCAGGCGTTCACCGGCGCGCCGTCGAGCAGCACCATGCAGGCGCCGCAGCGGCCGATCTCGCATCCGATTTTCGTCCCGGTGAGCAGCAGATCGTTCCGCAGCACGTCGATGAGCCGCCGCGACGGCGGCGCCGCCACGGCGACCGGCTCCCCGTTCAGCGTGAACGCGCAGACGGAATGCCCGGCATCCAACGGTTTCGTCCGCCCGATCATGATCCGCTCACCGCCTTCCAGAGCTTCTCCGGCGGGCAGATCAGCAGCGCAGGGTCGATCGGCAGCCGGTTTGCGCGGACGCCCGTCGCATCGTACACCGCCTCCGCGATGGCCGGCGCGAGGCCGACGGAGCCGATTTCGCCGATGCCGCGCGGACCGTACGGATCGTCCTCCGGCAGTTCCTCGATCGGCTCGACCGCGACGTTGCCGCTCAGATCGGCGATCGTCGGAATCAGATAGGTGTCCAGATTGCCGGTCAAATATTGTCCATTCTCCATGATCGCATCCTCCAACAGCGCGTAGCCGAGCGCCATGCCGCTTCCGCCCTCGATCTGGCCGACATAGCCCTGCGGATTGACGACCGGTCCCGCGGCGACCGCATGATGCTGATCGAGCACGCGCACGCGGCCGGTCAGCAGGTTGACCTCGACCTTGACGGCAACGGAAGCATACGAATACAGGAAATGCGCGCCGATCCTGTCGGTGTCGCTGACCGGAAAGTGAAAATGGGTCTCGGTCTGAATCGGTTCCGCCGCCTTCGCCGCAATCTCGGCGTACCGGACGAGCGGCTTATCGCCCTCCGCGTCCGTGACGCCGCCGGGTCCGAGCCGGAGCGTTCCGGCGGGCCGGCCGAGCAGGCCGGCGGCCGTCTCGAGCAGCTTCCGCCTGAACGTCCCCTCCATCTGCCGGAGCGCCTGCCAGATCATCGCCGTCGTGCGCGACGCGGTGCTCGAGCCGCTGTCCGGCACCCGGTCCGTGTCGCCGCAGATGATCCGGAGATCGTCGGGCGCGATGCCGAACGTTTCGGTCATGAGCGTCTCGATCGTCGCCAGCAGCCCCTGGCCGAACTCCTCGTAGCCGAAGATCGCCTCGATCTTGCCGTCCTCCGCGAGCCGCAGCTTGCCCGCCGCGGGGTCCGGGATCCCATAGCCGAGGCCGAAGCCGTGCATTACCATGGCGGCGCCGAAGCCGACGCGGATCCATGGCGGATGTTCGGCTCCGCGGTCGTCCGCCATCCCGTTCGCCGCGCCGCCGTTCCGCGACGCTTCCCGCTCGCGCCGGAGCGGGCTTTCCTTCAGCGCCTTCCAGACTTGCAGCGCGCCGTCTGTCTGTGCGACGGGCTGCCCGAACGGACCGGGATCGCCCATCCGGCGCAGGTTGACCAGCCGGAATTCCCACGGATCCATGCCGAGGCGCTCCGCCAGCCGGTCCATCTGCCCTTCCAGCGCGAAGATCACCTGGTTGCCGCCGAAGCCGCGGAATTCGCCGGACATGCCGTTGTTCGTATAGACGGACACGCTCTCGACATCGACGTTCTCGTACCGGTACGGACCGATCGCGTGCTCCGTCGCGAAGTTGAGCACCTCCGCGCCGAGCGTCGCGTACGGCCCGGTATCGGCGACGATGCGCACCCGGTGGGCGAGCAGCCGCCCGGAGGCGTCGACGCCGGTCTTCATCGTGATTGTCATCGGATGCCGCTTGAGACCGGACCGCACCGATTCCCGGCGCGAATTGTGGATCTTGACGGGCCGTCCGGAGGCCAGCGCGAGCAGCGCGCCGTAGGGCTGGATGTTCAGCTCGTCCTTGCCCCCGAACGATCCGCCGATCGGGCTGGAGACGACGCGGATCCGGTCCTCGGGCACGGCGAGGATGCGGGCAAGCTGCAGTCGGTCGAGCAGGCCGTGCTGCGTCGGCGCGTATACGGTCAGCCGCCCTTCCGGCTCCGGCACGAACAGACCGCCCTCCGTCTCGAGATAGGCGTGCATCTGGCGCGGCGTATGATACGTCTCCTCCACCACGTGCGCGCAGGCGGCGAACGCGGCGTCGGCGTCGCCGTGCCGGTACTCGCACCGGTGCAGCACATTGCCATGCGGATGCAGCCGGGGCGCGTCCTCCGCGAGCGCCTTCTCCGGCGTGTCCAGCACCGGAAGCGGCTCGTAGTCGACTTCGATCAGCTCGAGCGCGCGCTCCGCGATCCCGGGCGATTCCGCCGCGACGGCCGCGACGGCGTCGCCGATGTAGCGGACGAGATCGAAGCAGAACACGGGCTGGTCCTGCCGGGCGATCCCGAACGCGTTGAGCCCCGGCACATCACGCCAGGTCAGCACCGCATGCACGCCGGGCAGCGCCGCGGCGCGTCCCGTCCGGATCGCGCGGATGCGGGCATGCGGATATTTGCTTCGCAACACGAACCCGTACAGCATGCCGGGGGCCGCCATATCGGTCAGATAGGCGAGTTTTCCGGTCACCTTGCCGGGCCCGTCGGGGCGGATTCGCCACCGCGGTCCCGCGGTCCCGCGATTCAGGATCATCGTCCGTCCTCCCTTCCCGCGCCGGCCAGCCGCAGCCATTCGGCGGCGATCAGATTCGCGGCGGCCATGCGGCGGTAATCGGCGCCGGCGAACGCGTCGGAAGCCGGCCGGTATTCATCCAGCACGGCTTCGGTCAGCCGCGCGAGCGAGTCCGGGCCGATCCCTGCGCCTTCCAGCGCCGCTTCCGCTCCGCGCAGCCTGGACGGAACGATGGAGCCGCCGCCGGCGGCGATGCGCACGTCCCGCAGCGAACCGTCCTCCGCAAGCCGGCCCAGCAGGGCGACCGACACCAGCGACGGAATGAACGCTTCCCGCCGTCCGAGCTTGCGGAACGCGCCAACCGGGCGGCCGGCGGTTTCCGCCGCTTTCGGCAGCCTGATCCGGATGCCCGTCAGCAGACGGACGCTGTCCGCCGGACCGGGATCGGCCAGCCAATCCTCCAGGGGCATCACTTCTTCTTTGCGTTCCGCCGTGCACCAGATAAGCTCCGCGCCGCAGACGAGCAGCACGGGCAGCGTGTCGCCGATCCGGCCGGCGACGTTGCCGCCGATCGTTCCGAGATTGCGGATCGACGGCGCGCCGATCCGCCGCGCCGCCTCCGCCAGCAGCGGCACACCGGCCGCGACCGGTTCAGCCCGCATCAGCGCGGTCAGCTTCACGAGCGGGCCGATGACGAGCTCGCCGTTCTCTGCACGGATGCCGTCGAGTCCCGGAATGGCCGTCAGATCGATCAACCGGCCGGGCAGCGCCGCCGCTCCCGACTCCCATTGCGTGCGCAGCAGCGTCCCGCCGGCGACGAACACGCCGTCGTACCCGAACGCCGCCTTCAGCCGGCACGCCTCGGCCGCGTCGCGCGGTCTGAGAACTTCCGGAGCGCGTCCGGCCTCCCTCTCCTCCATCGCCATGCGGCATCGCCTCCCTTCACTGCCTTGACCGGATGCCTTGCGTCAGGCTGCCGCCTGTGCCGATCACAGCCGCTGCTCGCGGATATACGGAACGCCGAGCGATTCCGGCGATCCGGACGGCTTGCCCCTGTTGCGCCAGCCAAGGTACATGAGCACGAGAATGGTCACGACATAGGGGATCATTTTCAGGAAATAGGACGGAATGCTGCTGCCGATGAGCTGAATCCGGAAGCCCAGCGTGTCGAGCACGCCGAAGAAATAGGCGGCCAGCAGCGCGCGCAGCGGGTTCCACCTTGCGAAGATGATGAGCGCGACCGCGATCCATCCCCGTCCGGCCGTCATCTCTTCGATCCAGGCGGGGGTGAAAACGAGCAGCAGATCGGCGCCGCCGATCCCGATCAGCATCGTGCCGACGATGACGCACCCGTACCGGAACGCCGTCACCGGAATGCCCATGACGTCGGCGGTCGGCGGATTGTCGCCGAGCGCCCGCAGATGGAGCCCCCAGGAGGTGCGGTAGATGTACAGATGCAAGCCGATGACGAGCGCAAAGCTGAACCAGGTCAGCACGTCCAAATGCGCGAACAGCGTTCCGACGACCGGAACCCCGTCAAGCAGCGGGATGTCGATCTTCGGCACGGCGCCCGGCACCGGCTGGCCCGCGATCGATTTGCCGAGGAAGGCGCTGAGGCCGGAACCGAACAGCGTCATCGCCAGGCCGCTGACGATCTGGTTGACGCGCAGCGACACCGTCAGAAAGGCATGCAGCAGTCCCAGCGCCGCCCCGACCGCGAGCACGGCCGCAAGCGCGACGGCCAGGCTGCCCGTGCGGATATAGAAGAGGGCCGCGGTCACCGCTCCCATCAGCATGATGCCTTCGGCGCCGAGCTGGATGATGCCCGAGCGCTCGATCAAGATGCCGCCAAGTACGGCGAGCAGCAGCGGTGTGCCGGACGACATGGCCGCCGCGACAATCTGTACGATCAGATCCATGACATCGGAGCCTCCCTTGCGGCTTGACAACCCCGCCCTTATGTGCCGCGCTCAGCGAACCCGTCGGACCCGGACCCTGCCGAGCGCGGCGCCCGCGATGACGGCGAACAGCACGGCGCCCTGCAGCATTTCCGATGTCGCGGACGGCAGACCGAGCGTCTGCACGCTGTAGCCGCCGACGATCAGGCCGCCGAACAGAAACGCCGAAACGACCAGGCCGAGCGGATGCAGCCGGGCAATCCAGGCGACGATGATCGCCGTGTAGCCGTAGCCGGGCGAAATGCCGTACATCAGCCGGTGCGCGACGCCGGACACCTCCGCCATGCCGGCGAGTCCCGCCAGCCCGCCGCTCGCCAGCATGACGAGCAGGAGCTGCCGGTTCAGGCTGATGCCGGCGTTCCGCGCGGCCTCCGGATTGGCGCCGATCAGGCGCAGCTCGTAGCCCCAGCGCGTGTAGCGGAACACGAAGGCGTACAGCAGCACCGCCGCGAGCGCGAAGACGAGCCCGAAATGCAGCCGCGTGCGCCCGAAGGTCGGCAACGACTGATCCGCCGTGAACATCGGGCTGCCCGGAAAATTGAGGCCGCCCGGATCGCGCCACGGGCCGAACACGAAATAGTCGAGCAGCAGCAGCGCGACGTAGTTCAGCATGAGCGAGGAAATCAGCTCGTTCACCTGAAAATATGCGCGGGGCACGGCGGTCAACAGCCCCCAGAGCCCGCCGGCCGCGATGCCCGCGGCCGTCATGAGCGGCAGCGCGATGGACGCCGGCAGATCCGGCATGTAGATCGTCACCGCCGTCGCCGCCATCGCGCCGGCGAGAAACTGTCCCTCCGCCCCGATGTTCCAGAACGAAATCCGGTAGGCGATCGACACGCCGATGCCGCAGAGCAGCAGCGGGATCGACTTGACCAGCGTTTCGGTCACGCCGAATTTCGTGCCGAACGCGCCCATGAGCATTTTCTTGTACACCGCCAGCGGGCTGATCCCGTTCGCCGCGATGAAGACGGCGCAGACGGCCAGGGCGGCGACGACCGCGGCGATCGGCACCCACCACGGGCTCTCGCCGCGGACGGGATCAATCTCGATCCGGAACCGGGGAATTGACGCCCGCCGACGCGCCCCCGCCGCTTCTCGCTCGATGCCCGCGGCGGCCGTTTTTCCGTTCATGACGCTTCCTCCCCGGGAACATCGTGCATGCCGGCCATGTACAGGCCGATCCGTTCCCGATCCGCGCCGTCGCGGCCCGTTTCGCCGACGATCGTGCCGCCGAACATGACGAGAATCCGGTCGGAAAGCTGCATCACTTCGTCGAGGTCTTCCGAGATGAGCAGCACGCCGCGCCCTGCGCCGCGCAGTTCGAGCAGCAGCCGATGGACGCTCTCCGCCGCGCTGATGTCAAGCCCCTGGGTCGGATGGACGGCGATCATCAAATTCGGACCCAGGTCCACCTCCCGCGCGAACAGCAGCTTCTGCTGGTTGCCGCCCGACAGTTGCCTTACCGGGGTGTCGAGGCCGGCCGCCTTGACGTCGAACTTCTCGACGAGCGACCGGGCCCATTCCCGGTTCTGCCTGCCGCGCAGCATGCCGAACCTGGACCGTTCGGGCTTCCGATACGTCTTGAGCAGCAGATTGTCGACGATGCCGAGGCTGCCGGCCATCCCGCTCTTCATCCGGTTCTCAGGCACGTGGGCGACGCCGGATTCGATCGCCGTCCGCACCGACGACTGCTTCCATTCCCGGCCGCAGACGCGGATCCTGCCGCCGCTCCAGGGCCTGAGGCCCGCCAGCACCTCGGCTAGCTCCGACTGGCCGTTGCCCGCGACGCCCGCGATGCCGACGATCTCGCCTTCCCGGACGGAAAGGCTGAGGCCGCGGATCGCCTTCCGGCCCTTGCCGGCTTCCACCTCGAGCTCTTCGACTTCAAGCAGCGGCTTGCCGGGCAATCTCGGTTCCGGTTTCACAGTGCCCGAGACGGTTCTGCCGACCATGAGCTGCGCCAGCTCGCGCTCGTTCGTCTCGAACCGGCTCAGTGTCTTCAGCATCTTTCCCTTGCGCATGACGGAGATGCGGTCGGCGATCTCCATCACTTCCCTCAGCTTGTGCGTCGTCAGGATGACCGTCTTGCCTGCGGCGCGGAGCTGGCGGAGCGTCTCGAACAACTGGTCGGCTTCGCCCGGCGTCAGTACCGAGGTCGGCTCGTCGAGCAGAATGATGTCGGCGCCGCGATACAGCACCTTCACGATCTCGACCCGCTGCTGCTCGCCGACGGACATCTGCCAGACCGGACGGTCGGCCTCGATGTTCAGCCCGAACCGCTCCGCCACCGCTCCGATCTCCCCGATCTTGCGGCGCATCCACGACGCGCCCCGCCATACGGACGATTTCTCCCCGAGGATGATGTTTTCCGCGGCGGTCAGCGTATGCACGAGCCGGAACTGCTGGTACACCATGCCCACCCCCAGGGCGAGCGCATCCTTCGGCGAGCGGATGTTCACCTTGCGGCCGCGGATCAGGATTTCGCCGCTCGTCGGCCGGTACACGCCGGACAACATGCTCATCAGCGTGCTCTTGCCCGCGCCGTTCTCGCCGAGCAGCGCGTGAACCTCGCCCGCCTTCACCGCGAAATCGACGTTGTCGTTGGCAACCAATGACCCGAATTGCTTGCAGATGCCCCGCATTTCCACGGCGTACGGTTCATGCATCCCGCGCCCCTCCTCCCGCTTGCGCAAGCGGCGGGCCGCTCGAGCGCCCGCCTGCCTGCTTGGCCTTCGTTATTGCGGTATCGTGCCTTCGACTCCCTTCAGGAACCAGTTCATTTCCAGAACTTGCGCGTGCGTCATGACTTCGCCTTCCGCGACCCTGACGTTGCCCGCCTGGTCGACGAGCGGACCCTTGAAGATGTCGAGCTCTCCGGCGATGATTCTCTCCTTCGCCGATTCGACCAGTTCCTTCACGTCGTCCGGAATGCCCGGTCCGAGCGGCGCCAGGCCGACCATGCCGTCCGCCATCGAACCGACGTACGGTTCGTTCGACCACGTGCCGTCGATCCAGTCCTGCACGACCTTCGCGTAGTACGGACCCCAGTGCCATGTCGGGTTGGTCAGATACGCTTCCGGCGCGAACCGCGTCATGTCGGAGTCGTTGCCGCCCGCCAGCGCGCCGCGTTCGGCGGCCGCCTGGATCGTGGCCGGCGAGTCCTGGTAGGCCAGCAGCACATCCGCGCCCAGGTCCAGCAGGCTGATCGCGGCCTGGCGCTCAACCGAAGGATCGTACCAGGTGTTCGACCAGACGACATGGACGACGGCATCCGGGTTCACGCTCTCGATGCCGAGCTTGAACGCGTTGATGTTGTAGATGACCTCCGGAATCGGGAACGCCCCGACATAGCCGATGACATTGGCCTTCGTCATCTTCCCGGCGGCGATGCCGGCCAGATAGCTGGCCTCGTAGTTCTTGCCGAAGTAGTTCGTCATGTTGTCATGCGTTTTATAGCCGCTGACATGATGGAACTTGACGTCGGGATAACGCTGCGCCACGGCGAGCGTCTGGTCCATGTACCCGAAGCTGGTCGTGAAAATGATGTCGTGGTTCTGCGCCAGCTCTTCGATGATCCGTTCGGCGTCGGCGCTTTCCGGCACGTTTTCGACGACCGTCGCCGTGATGCCGTGCGTTTCCTCCATATATTTGCGGCCCTGGTCATGCTCGTACGTCCATCCGCCGTCGCCCGGCGTGCCGATGTACACGAACGCGACCTTCGGCTTCGCCTCTTCGCCGGATGACGCGGCCGTATCGCCGCCGTCCGATCCGCCCGCGGACGATCCGGCCGTCGACGATCCGCCCGAAGACGGGCCCGAATCCGAAGAACCGCTGCCGCTTCCTTTTCCGCCGCCGCCGCCGCAAGCCGCAAGGGCGAGCAGCAGCGGAACGATCCACAACATGCAAGCCAGCCTGGATGCCGATAGACGTTTCATATGGTTCCTCCCCCGAACCTTCTTTTTTTCGCTGCAATTGCCGCGATTTGATTTCACTATAAAAACGCGTCAGGAGCACGTCAATTTAGGTGACATGGAATTGGCCTCATCTATGAAAGATGCCGGGGATGATTGTGCACCGTGCACCCGCATGACGAAACGCCAGATGCCGCGCGCTTCCTCGAGCTGTTTGGGGGTGTCGAGATCGAGGCATTCCAGGCCGGTCATTTCAATGAACGAGCCGCGCAGCGCGCCCGAACGGATCAGCGCGCCGGCGCCGGCGTCCCCTTCCAGTCGCAGCAGATCGCCGAACCGTCTGCGCGGCCAGAGTACCGGCGGCTGAACCGTTCCGCCGGACCGGCCCGCCACGAAGTCGAGTTCCGGATTCCGCTCCCAGGCCGTCCGCCATTCGGTGAGTTTCCCCGGAGAGAGAAACGGCATGTCGGCCAGCGCGATCAGGACCGCGTCGGGAGCCGGACCGCCGTCCGCGGCCGCCAGCACACCCGTCCGGATCGATCGCGACATGCCGCGTTCCGCGTCGCCGCAGGCGGCGATCCGAACCGGGCATTCGGACGCAACCGCGTCAAGCCATGCCCGATCGTCGTCCGGCCGCACGACGACGATGACCGGCGCGAATCCGGCGCCGGCAAGCGCGCGCACCACCGCCGCGCCGAGGGGCGTGCCGAAGCCCAGATCAGCCGCAGGTTTCGCACGCCCCAGCCGTGAGCCGCAGCCGGCCGCCAGGCAGATCGCCGGTATCCGCATGGCGCGTCGCCTCCTTTCCGAACGCCTTGCGCTGCTTCGAGCGGACGGCCACCAGTTCCGCCGCGATGCTGACGGCGATCTCCTCCGGTCCGACGGCGCCGATCGGCAGGCCGACCGGCGCGCGGACGCGGTCGCAGGCCGGCAGTCCGTCCAGCAGCGCGCCGACGCGCTTCCGCGAGCCGAGAATACCGATGTAGACCGGCCTCCGCGGCAGCACGGCTTCCAGCACGCCGCGTTCGCGCCGGATATGGTGGCTGCAGAGCAGCACGTAATCGGCGTCGCCGATGCCGAGGGCATCCGCCAGCGTTTCGCCGTCCGAACCGGCGATGAACGACTCCGCCAGCGGGAATCGTTCGGGCGTCAGCAGCGATTCCCGCCAGTCCGCCACCGTGACGCGGAAGCCGATGCGGGCGGCGGTTTCGCAGATCGGCGGGACGTCCGCCCCCGCCCCGAACAGAATCAGGCGCGGACGCGGCAGGAACACGGTGGTGACCAGAGCGCCCGTCTCCGCGGACGGCAAGACGGCGCCGGCCCCCATCGGCACGACCGCGTACCGGATCGTCCCGCCCGCGATGAACCGCGTGAGCCGGACGGCTTCGCCCGCCCGGACGCGTTCCCACGCGGCGACCAGCGAGCGGCGCAGCGCACCCTCGACCGGCTCGAGCAGGATGGTGATCACGCCGCCGCAGCCGAGTTCGCTTCCCCAGATCGGATCCTCGTCCGGATCCAGATTGTAGGCGACCAGCTCGAAGGTTCTTCGTCCGGCAAGCCGCTCCGCCCGCTGCTGCAGATCGTCCTCGAGGCATCCCGGGCTGATGCAGCCCGTGCGCCGTCCGTCCGCATGCAGCAGCATCGCCGCGCCCGCCTTGCGGTACGCGTGTCCCGCGCTTGATGCGACCGTCGCGAGCGCGCCGCGGAACGACGGATCGGCCGCCGCGCGCAACAAAGCCCAATCGTCCATGTTTCCCGCCCCTTCCCGCTCAAGCCTCAGATGCGTTCCATCAGCCGTGCGAGACACCGGTCCGCTTCCCTGAGCACCCTCGCCTTGTCGATCGTCCGCACGACCTTGCCTTCCATCACGATCTCGCCGTCGATCATCACCGTGTCCACATCGCCCCGCGTCGCGGCATAGACGATGCGCGAGTACGGATCGGCGCCGAAGGACGGATAGACATGGAAATCCTCGAGATCAAGCAATTGCAGGTCGGCCCGCTTGCCCGGCTCGATGCTGCCGATGAGATCCTGCATGCCGAGCACCTCCGCGCCGCCCATCGTCGCCATGCGCAGCACCTGACGCGCGTTCATAACCGTCGGACCGAACCGCACCTTCTGGATGAAGGAGGCCAGCCGCATTTCCTGGAACATGTCGAGATTGTTGTTGCAAGGCGCGCCGTCGGCGCCGAAGCCGACGGGCACGCCCGCGCCGGCCAGATCGGGCACGTCGGCGATGCCCGACGCAAGCTTCAGGTTTGAGCCCGGGCAATGCGTCACCTTCACGCCGCGCTCCCGGATGATCCGCTTCTCCTCCTCGTCGAGCCAAATGGCGTGCGCCAGAATGAGATTCGGCCGGGCGAGGCCGATCGCGTCGAGATAGACGACGTTGCGCATTCCCCGCTCGGCTTCGACGAGCGCGATCTCCTCGCGGTTCTCCGCCGCGTGCGTATGCACCGGAACGCGGTACTGCTCCGCGAGATCGCGCACGGCGGTCAGCAGCTCCTCGGTGCAGGAGACGACGAACCGCGGGGAAAAGGCGTAGCGGATGCGCCCGCCGGCCGCGCCGTCCCATTTTTCGAGCAGGCGGACGCTCTCCTCGAGCGACACGGACGTCTTCTCCATGAGCGCCGGCGGCACGTTGTCCCCGTGGTCCATCATGACCTTCCCGGACACCGCGCGGATGCCGCATTCGCGGATCGCCTCGAACGCCGAGTCGGCATGGCGCACCGTCTCCATGTCGAGGATCGTCGTCGTGCCGCTGCGGATCAGCTCGCCGGCGCCGAGCAGCGCGGACCAGTAGACCGACTCCTCGTCGTGCGCCGCCTCGAGCGGCCAGATCCGCTTCCGCAGCCAGTCCATCAGCTCCAGATCGTCGGCGCATCCCCGGAACAGCGTCTGGCACAGATGGACGTGCGTTTGCACGAAGCCGGGCAGCAGCACCCTGCCCCCGGCTTCGATCACGCGGCCGCCGTCCGCATCCTGCCTGCCGCCGACGGCCGTTATCGTATTTCCTTCGATCTTCACATCGCCCCGCACGATGTCGTGCGAAGCGTTCATCGTCACAATGAGCGCGTCGCGGATCACCGTCGCCATGTTGCATTCCTCCTCCGTCCGGCGCCGCCCGTCCCCGGGCTACCGCCTTGATCCGGTTCCCGCCGCCCTCCGGTCGCCGAGCCCGAGACGGCGCCGGAACAGGAAAGCGAGTTTGAGCCGCAGCAAGTCATCCGTTTTTTTGAAATCGACATCGAGAATCTCGCTCAGCTTTTCGATCCGGTAGGCGGCCGTGTTGCGATGGATGTAGAGCCGCTTCGCCGTCTCCACGAGCTGCCCGTCGCATTCGAGATACATCTCGAGCGTCCGCAGCATCTCGGCGGCGTATTCGGGATCCTTGCCCTGCAGCCCGCCGAGCAGCCGGCCGCAGAACGCGCGCATTCTGCCGGCGTCCACCTGTTCGAACAGAATCGCCAGGTCGATCGTCTCGTATTGCACGACCGGATCGCCGATCTCCCAGGAATCCGCCGTCCGCTGCGCCTCGAGGCATTCCTCGTACGCTTCGCGAAGCTCGCGCAGTTGCTGCTTGCGCGTGCTGCAGCAAGCCCGGGGTTTGCCCTGGGCGGTCGGCCAGCCGGCCAGACAGTCGGCAAGCGCCGCGTCGAGCGAGCCTTCCCCTTCCTCCGGTTCGTCCCGGAACACCGACAATAGCCCTTCCTCCAGCAGGACGTGCACGCCGCCGTAAACCTCCAGACCGGCGTGATGCTGCATCTCGCGCTTCAGTTGCTGCAGCCGCTCGGCGCGCATGGGGGCGATCGCCGGCCCCGGAATATCGGTCAGCACGCAGCGGTAGGGCCGGCTGAACAGCTCGATCTCCCACCGGTCCACGCATTCCGCGAGTTTCTCGAGCGACAGGCCGTGTTTCAAATGGCGCTTGACGAGCAGCCCGATGTCGCGCCGCACCGTCCATTCGACGAAGTCCTGAATTTTGAAATCCTTGTGGAATCCGATGAGCTCGGCGGCCTGCAGATACAGGTTCTCCTCCACGGGCGACAGCATGGGCCGCTGGTAATGGAACAGCACGAAGCCCGTGCATTTCCCCTGCTTCATGAGCGGCACGCGGAACACCTGGCCGCCCGCCGTCCGGACCCGCTGGGCGATCGGCTTCCAGGGCCACAGCTCCACCAGTTCCGCATCCGGACGGCCCGTGCCGTTGAACACGACCTGGCCGCGCGAGCCGATCACCGCGATCGGACAGCCGATCACTTCCATGACGGACTCGAAAAGCTGGCGGATATGGCCGGACTGGAGCGCGAACCGCATCAGCCGGACCTGTTTGTCCAGCACGGTCTGCAGTTCGGCGGTGCTGCGCCGCAGCTCTTCGCGGAACAGGGCGTTCATCTGGTCGGAGAAGGTGAAGGGATAGGGCAATTCGATGAGCGGGAATCCGAGGTCGTCGGCGGCGGCGATCATTTCTTCAGGGAACGCGCTCCAGAAGCGGCCGAGCTTGACGCCCAGGCCGGCGGAACCCCGCCGGTCGAGCTTGCGCAGCAGTTCGGCGGCTTCGTCCGGACGATCCTTGAACAGGTAGGCGGTCGTGAAGATCATTTCGCCTTCCTTGATCCAGTCCGTGATATCCGGCGCGTCCATGATGTTGACCGCCTTGACGATGCGGTTCTTGCCGGCGCTGCCCGCAACCAGACGCGCTTCACTCAAGGGGTAGACGGACAAAGCCTGTTCGACGGTCATGTACATGGCTGTCACCTCGCACCTGTGCGGAACGTTCATGTAATTATATATTACATCTTATTTCAGGTGACGAGGTATATGCAATATATATGTTAGGTTTTTTACACTTATAATTCATCCGTCTCCCCGGAGAAGCATCGCCCCCGCCGTCAATGCGAACAGAATGCCCCACACCGCGTTCATTTGGTAATGATGCACCATCACGAAATAGACGACGGCGATGAACAGCGTCAGGAACGGCAGCGCGCCGCCTGACGGTTTGAACACGTACTGCGCGAAATCGTAGGCCAGCATCGCCATCATGACGAAGATGGCGGGCTGAACGCCGCGGATCATGCCGCGGACGACCGGATGGCCGGACAGCTTCATCATGATGCCGGCCAGGGCGACCATCAGGATTGCCGTCGGCATGACGACCGCCGCCAGCGCGACGGCCGCGCCCGCCCAGCCCGCGATCTTGAAGCCGATATAGGCGGCCAGCTTCGTCGCGATCGGTCCGGGCAGCGCATTGCCGAACGCGAGCGCCCGTCCGAATTCCTCCGTCGTCATCCAGCCGTACCGGTCGACGACCTGCGACTCGTACAGCGGGATGATGGACGGACCGCCGCCGTAGCCGAGCATCGTCGCCGTGCCGAACGCGACGAACAGCTTCCACAGTTCCGTCAGCACCGCCCCACCTCCGTCACCATCCCACGACGCAGCCGTCGCCGCGCGGATCGGCCGCACCGCTGATGACGCCGTCATCGATCATGATGCCCTGCGCCGTCCCGACGACGCCGTCGTAGCGGCCGACGACCTCGACCCGGTGTCCCCAGCGGCGCAGCGTCTCTGCCACCCCGTCGCCCAGCCGGTTCTCCAGCCTGAGCACATCGCTGTCCTCGCCCCATGTCCGGCCGTACACCCAGCGCGGCATGCAGATCGCGTCCTGAATCGTCAGGCCGAAATCAATGACGCCGGTCAGAATCGCGAGCGAAGTCTGCGGCTGGCCTTCCCCGCCTTGCGAGCCGGCCAGCAAAAACGGCTTTCCGCCGCGCAGCACGAGACCGGGCATCAGCGTGTGGAACGTGCGCTTGCGCGGCTGCAGCAGATTCGGAGAACGCTCGTCGAGCGAGAAGTACGAGCCGCGGTTCTGCATGATGATCCCGGTGTCGCCGGCCGTGTAGGCCGAACCGAAATCGAAGTAGAGGCTCTGGATGAACGAGACGGCGTTGCCTTCCTCGTCGACCACCGCCGCGTAGGCCGTGTCGCTGCCTGTCGGCTGCGAGCGGAAGCTTCCCGCCAGCGGAGGGTGGATCCTGACGGATTTGAGGAGTTCTCCGGCATACGCTTTCGAGAGCAGCTTGTCGAGCGGGATCGCGCCGAAATCGGGGTCGGTCAGGCATGCGTCCCGTTCGCGGAACGCGATCTTGATCACTTCGGTCATCAGGTGGAAATATTCGGCCGTCAGCCGTCCGTAGGCCGCGACGTCGAACGACTCGATCATGTTGAGCATCATGAGGACGGAGAAGCCCTGCGAGTTGGGCGGCATCTGCCGGATGTCGTAGCCGCGGTACGCGACGCTGAGCGGACGCACCCATTCGCCGGCGTGCAGACGGAAATCGTCGGCGGTCAGCAGGCCGCCGTCCGCCTCGACCGCCGACGTGACGGCAGCCATGATCTCGCCTTCGTAGAAGGCGCCGCGGCCGTCCTTCATGACGGCCCGCAGCGTCGCCGCGAGATCGGGATTCGCGATGCGCTCGCCTTCGCGCGGCACGCGGCCGGACGGCAGATAGACGCGCCTCAGGCCCGCGTCGGCTTCCAGAAGCTGCCGGTCCTTCGCGATCCACTCGCGCAGATTGCGCGTCACGGGAAATCCTTCCTCGGCGTACCGGACGGCCGGCTCGATCAGCCGCTCCCACGGAAGCCGGCCGTAGCGCTCCCAGACGCGCCACCAGGCGTCGACCATGCCCGGCACGGTGATGGCGCTGCGCACGCCGCGATGCGGGATCGACGTCAACCCTTCGTTCCGGTACAGATCGGCGTTCGCCAGCCGGCCCGAGCGGCCGCTGCCGTTGTAGCCGACGCACTCGCCCGTCTTCGCGTCGTAGGCGAGGAAGAAGGCGTCGCCGCCGATCCCCGTCATGTGCGGGGCGACAACCGAGAGCACGGCGCTGACGGCCACCGAAGCGTCGAAGGCGTTTCCGCCGGAGTGCAGCACGGAGCTGCCGACCGCGCTGGCAATATAATGGGGAGCGGCCACCATCGCATGATGAACGCGGGGCATCAGATTCAACATTCGCGTTCCTCCCGGTCGAGTTTGCTTCCCCATTGTACGGCGGAGCGAAAAAACGCATCAACGAACGCGCCGGGTTTTTGTAAACCGGACCAATCCGGCTTCCCGGCGGTTGTATGCGTGCATGAGACGCCTGCCGAAGGTCGTGATGCGGACGACCGACTCCGAAAGTCCGATTCGGCGCCGGAACGGCGTGTCGATTTGCATTTAGTACTTTGCGTCATACCTTCCATGTGATAACATTGAAGTATGCGGACTTGACCATTTAGATGAAAATGGTCCGCGCGGCCCATTCTTCACAATCGCACACCCGACTCCAGACTGGGGACGCAATGCCGCCATGCCGGCCTGGACAAGCTCTGCGGCCGGCCCATACCGATGGAACGGTCAGGCGCAACTTCCGAACAAGCGGCGTTTTCCGGGTCCGGAAGCGCTTTTTTCATGGGCTTACAACTCGCGCACAGGAGGCAGCAGGCATGAACGTCAAGTACATCAATCCGTTCCTGGCTTCATCGATCCACGTCATCGAAGCCATGATGCAGGTGAAACCGTCCGTCGGACAAGTCGCGCTTCTGCCCGTGGAAAGCCGCAGCGATTCCCTGCTTCTCAAAATCGGCATACTCGGCCAGTTTCAGGGCGACGTCGTGTTCTGTTTCCCGAACCAGGTGGCGCTGCGCATCGTCTCGATCATGATGGGCGGTTACCCGGTGTCCGAACTCGACGAGATGTGCTGCAGCGCGATTGCCGAACTCGGCAACATGATCAGCGGCAATGCCTCCACGATGCTTTACAACGAAGGCATTCAAGTCGACATCACGCCTCCGAACATCGTGGCGGACCATAGCAGCTACCATGCGAAGAAGGCGATCACGATTCCGCTCGATCTGTCGGATATCGGCAACTTCAACATCCACATGTTCGGAACGGGCCTGTGAGCACCCGGCCGGCGCGGAAAAACGAACACCCCCGCCTCGCCCGTTCAGGGCGATGCGGGGGTGTCTTGTCGATGCGGCGCGTTCAGTCCAGCACGGCGGTCATGTGTCGCTTCGTCACGGACCAGTGCGATGTGTTCCACACCGCCTTGCCATCCTTCACGAGAATCATCTGCGGCGATTGATGGACCACGCCGAGGTCTTCGGCAATCTTGTTCGATACCGGTCTGGACTCGATTACCTTGACGAGATAATAGGCGGTATCCGGATTCGGTCTGTCCGCCAGGTACGCTTCATATTCTTCGAGCGCGGCGGCCGACACGGGGCAGCGGGTGCTGTGCTTGAGCACGAGAATCTGCCGTTCGGCCGATTCCGCCCGGACCCTGTCCCATTCCTCCGTCGTCGTGATCTCCCGCCATTCCGCCATGACGCATCCTCCTCCCGACGGCGTCTTCCCCGGCCGTCAAGAACCATAATACGGCGAAATGAGCAGATAGACAACAATGCCCGTGAAGCTGACGTACAGCCAGATCGGCATCGTCCATTTGCCGATGCGGCGGTGCTGTTTCACGCGGCCGCCGAGGCCGAGCGTGACCGAGATGAGCGCAAGCGGCACGTTGACGATCGCGAGGATGACGTGGGTGGCCAGGATGAACAGATAGATGTAGCGCATCACCTGGCTTCCGCCGTACGGCGTCGGCTCGGTCAAATAGTGGTAGACGACGTAGGTGACCAGGAACAGCGCCGTCGTGACGAACGCCGCCCAGATGAACGTGCGGTGCATCTTGATGTTTTTCCGCTTGACGGCGACGAGCGCGATGACCAGAAAGCTGAAGGTGAAACAATTGTAGATCGCGTTCAGCAGCGGCAGCACCGTCACGTCGAAGCCGACTTCCCCTTCGTAGCCCGGAAGGAAAAACAGCAGCGCAATGATGCCGACGAGAACGATGGTGAAGACGAAGATGAGCGGCGTCCAGTTTCTTTCGCGCACCGAAGGCACAGGCGGCCCCTCCTTCACAACCTTGAAGCTTGTCCATCCTCTATTGTAACCGAATCGGCGCGGGCTGCGGCGCCCGGATTGTCACGATTTTCCGAACGTTGCCCGCCCGTGAAGACGAGCGTGATGTCCAGCAGCTCGCAGCGGCTGGCGAGCCGGATGGCCGGCCCCCAGGTGCCGAAGCCGGACGACACGAGGACGTGCATGGCGCCGATTCGCTTGTAGCCCCAATCGAGCTCGAACATCCGCCTCGTCAGCCAATGGTTGGGCGCGAACTGGCCGCGGTGGGTATGGCCGCACAGCAGCAGGTCAGCGCCGGCCCGCGCCGCTTCGCCGAGCGCGAGCGGCTGATGGTCCATGAGCAGAATCGGCAGGCGCGAATCGAGGCCTTCGAGCAGCCTGTCCACCGGCAGCCGGCCGTCCGGACCGGCGCTCTCCGCCGTTTTGTCCTTGCGGCCCACGATATGGAAGCGGCCTTCCACCGTCGCCGTCTCGTCGCGCAGCACACGGATGCCGGCGTCGGCCGCCCGGCGCACCCAGTCCTCGATCTGCCCGCCGTAATACTCATGGTTGCCGAGCACGGCCCAAACGCCGTACGGCGCCCGGAGCGCGGAAATCGTTTCGTCCATCCGGTTGCGGATGAACGGCTCGATGTCGTCGTCGATCACGTCGCCCGCGAGCAGGATCAGATCCGGTTTCCGCGCTTCGGCGACGGCGGTCAGACGGCGCAGATGGCGATTGCCCACGATGTTGCCGAGATGCAGGTCGGACGCGGCCAGAATGCGCAGCTCGTTCAAATCCCCCGCGTCCTTCGCCACTTCGAGCCGGTGCTCGCGCACCACGGGAGACCAGGCGTTGAAGCTGCCGTATCCGAACAGGAACAGCAGCGCGGCCAGCACGGCCGCCCCCGGAAGGCCGATGTGGACGGCCGGCCCGTATCCGGCCTCCCGGAGCAGCCATCCCGCGATATCGGCCGGAGGCAGCAGCAGACAACCGTATTCGAACACGGCAAAATAATAGGCGCCGACCACCTTGATCAGCCGCATCGCGGGACCGGGTCCCTTCTTGATCCGGCCGATCGGGAAGCCGAAGACGACGAGCAGGATCAACGCCCAGAAGGCCGGTCCCGGGATCGGGCCGGCCAGCCATTCCAGAAAGACGAGCAGATTCCAGCCGATATAGACATTCAGGCCGATGAAGACGATGAGGATGACCGGCAGCGCCAGCAGCAACCGTTTCATGAAGCGGAGTCGACTCCTTGTTCCGTTCCCGGATTCGCTCAATGAAAATCGTACCACATCCGCATGCCGATCCTCAAACGGGATGCCGCTCGTACGCCGTCAGAAGTAAACGTGCTTCGTCTTGAGCCGTCCGTCCGCGATCTCCCAGACGCCGAAGGAATGGCGCGGCTGCGTCCGCTTCGAAGTCGGCGATCCCGGATTGAACAGCAGGACATCCCCTTCCTGCCGGACGAGCGGCACATGGGAATGGCCGAACAGGATCACATCCACCGGTTCGTTCCGGAACGCCTGCAGCGCCCGTGTTTCGGTCGTTCCGCCGTATCCGTGCCCGTGCACGATCCCGATGCGCACGCCGCCCAGCTCGATCCGTTTGCGCAGGCCGAACCGCTCGGCCAGCTCCCGTCCGTCGTTGTTGCCGGCCACGCCTTCGACCGGCGCATACGCTTCGAACGCCCGGACGACGTCCATCGTGCACCAGTCTCCGGCGTGGAGAATGAAATCCGCCTTTTCCAGCGCTTTCCTGAGCTTCACCGGAATCGTCCTGGCGCTGTGCGGCATGTGCGTGTCCGATACGACGATGATCCGCACGGCCGTCCCCTCCTTCCGTTCAGTCCGCCTGTTGCATGTTATGCGCCGGACGGACCGCGGAATGACCCGCGGTCATTCCGCCAATTTCACGATCTCCGCTTCCGCTTCGCGAGCGGCGATCCAGGCGTCGACCCGATCGGCAACCTTCTGCTCCTTCAAATACGCCGCGATCTCGCCGCGCGCCGATTCCAGCGTCGCCTTACGCGCGGGCGTCTTGTCCGTCACGCGCACGACGTGGAATCCGTAGCCCGTCTCGGCGATCGCCGTGCCGCCGACCGCGAGGCCGAACGCCGCCTCCTCGAACCTTTCCTCCATCTCGCCACGCGCGAACACGCCCACATCGCCGCCGAAGCCTCTTGTCGCTTCATCCAGCGAATATTCGGCGGCAAGCAGGGCGAAATCCTCGCCCGCCTCGAGCCGCGCCAGCAGCGATTCGGCTTCCTCCCGCGTTTCGACCAGAATGTGCGACGCCCGCACCGTCTCCGGCCGGTCGAAGCTCGTCCTGTACAGCTCGAAATATTCCGCAATCTCCTCGTCCGTGACCTCGACATCCGTGCCGACGATCTTCTCGATGCTGATCTGCTTCGCCAGTTGCTTCCGGATCTCCTCTTCCGCATAGCCGTAGAAGGCCAGCTCGTCCAGGAAAGCCTCCATCGATCCGTACGGCTCGGCGTATTTCTCCATTCGCGCCTGCACTTCCCCGTCGGAAGCCGACGTCCCGGCTTCCGCGATCCCCTGCCGGATCACTTCTTCGCGGATCAGTTCGTCAAGCGCGTCCGCTCCGCCGCGGGACATCCATGCGTCGTACAGATCGTCCTTCGTGATCTCGACTCCGTTCACAACCGCGACGGCTTCGCTGTCGCCCGCGCGGCTGCCGAAAACCTGAATCAGCAGCGACGCGGCCAGCAGCACGGCCAGGACGGCGGTCGCCATTTTCCACCCGAGCGCGCCGGCCGACGGCCGGATGTTTGCTTCGTTGCGGGACATGTGCAAGCTCCTCTCCGTTCGTGTACGTCTTCCACTGTACCACGAACGGCGGACGCTTGTCTTAAATGAATCTGAAATCGGTCAGCGGATGATCGCCGCGGCAGGAAAAATATGCCCGTCGAGCAACGACCGTGACTTCAGCGAATCCGCCCGGGTGGTGGCGGTTCGGCGCAGCACGGCGGTAATGCCGAGCTCCGGCGCCACCGCCAGATATTGGCCGCTGAAGCCGAGCGCGAACGCGTAGCCCGGACGGCCGTCCGCCGGGTCCGCCACCCACCAGTGCAGGCCGTAGCGACCGAAGATCGGCGGCTTGTACAGCGAAAGTCCCTTCGACGCGGGCCGCAGCGATTCCCGGATCCATTCCGCCGGCACGATCCGCCGGCCTTCCCAGACACCCCCGCGGACCGTCAGCATGCCGATCTTGAGCAGATCCGCCGTCGCAAGGTGCAATCCCGTGCCGCCTTCGTGGACGCCGTGCAGCGCGTTCCATTTCACGCGCCGGATGCCGAGCGGTTCGAACAGCCGCCTGCGGGCGTAATCGAGCACGGTCATGCCCGACGCCGCCGCGAGAATCGCCGCGAGCAGGTGGGAGCCGCCCGAATTGTACGCGAACACCGTCCCCGGCTCGTGCGCGACCGGCCGCGACAGCACGAACCGGACCGCGTCGTCGCTTCGCCGCATCGCCCAGTACGGCTTGTCGAAATCGGGCCATTCGATGCCGGAGGTCATCGTCAGCAGATGGCGCAGCCGGATCGCCCCGAATCCCGGATGCGCGTCCTTCGGCAGATCAAGGTAATCCCCGACCCGGTCGTCTGGGCCGCCGATCAGCCCTTCGCGGATCGCGATGCCGATCAGCAGCGACAGGACGCTCTTCGTGATCGAATAGACCGCCGACAGGCGGTCGGCGCCGGAGGCGTGCCAGGCCCAGACGACGCGATCTCCTTCGGCCACCGCGACGCTCCGCATGCCGCGCTCTTCCAGCAGCCCGCGCATCGCCTCCAGTCTGTCCATGTCCCAGGCGATGCGGCTCATCCCTTCCCGCCGGCTCCTTCCGCGTCGTCCGGTTCGCCGTCCGGCCACGCGCACACATACGGCGGCGGCGGAAACCCGAGCTCCGCCGACCAGACCGCGAGATGGCCGGCGTGATACGCTTCATGCTGAACGAGCCAGCGCAGCAAATCGCCGAAGACGAGTTCGGATTCCGTTCCGTCGCCGTTCCGCACGATCCGGATTTCGCGGTCGCGCTCCGGCGTCCATGCCCCGACGATCTCTTCCGCAAACGGCCGCAGCCGCCGGGACAGGGCGCGCAGCGCGTCCAGGTCCGCGTGCTCGCCGTAGTCGTAGCGGTGTTCCGTGCCGTACGCGAACCGGCGAAGCCAATACTGTTCGGTATCGACGATATGGAAAAGCGTGCCGAGGATCGAACCCGTTCCCCCGATGCGGGGCGCGTCGAGCTCGACCTGCGGCACATCCAGGCACCATTTGAACCATTCGTCGCGCAATTTCCAGTTCTGTCTGAACAGTTCGATCATCGAACCCCTCCTTCCGGATGCGGCTCCCAACGAACGCGTCCGTCCTCCGCGCATCCGGGCCGCATGCCTTCCCGCGCCCGAAAAATCCGCGCGCGCCGTTGCGCGTCCGGACGAGCCGTGTTATCATGTCCGGCGTAAGCCGCGCACCGGGGAGGTTGTCCCATGTCGGAAACCAGCTACCGCGGACGATTCGCGCCGACGCCGTCCGGGGAAATGCACATCGGCAACGCCAGAACCGCGCTCATCGCCTGGCTCGACGCGCGGAGCCGCGGCGGCGCGTTCATCCTCCGCGTCGAAGACATCGACCGGCCGCGCTGCAAGCCGCACTATTACGATCTGCTCATCGAAGATCTTCGCTGGCTCGGCCTCGACTGGGACGAGGGGCCGGATATCGGCGGACCGTGCGGACCCTATGTCCAGTCGCAACGGCTCGCGGATTACGAGGAAGCCCTGAAAAGCCTGGAAGCGCGAAACCTGCTCTATCCCTGCTACTGCAGCCGCGCCGAGCTGCTCGCGGTCGCGAGCGCGCCGCACGGCCTCGCGAGCGAAGGCCCGGCCTATCCGGGCACCTGCCGCCATCTGTCCGAAGCGGAGCGCCGGGAGCGGGAACGCCGCAAAAGCCCGTCGCTCCGGTTCCGCCTGCCGGACCGCGCCGTGGCGTTCGAGGACGGCGCCGCCGGCCCGCAACGGTTCGAACCGGGCGCGGGCGGCGATTTCATCGTCCGGCGGGCGGACGGCATCATCAGCTATCAGCTGGCGGTCGTCGTCGACGACGCCGCGATGGGCGTCACCGACGTCGTGCGCGGCGCGGATCTGCTCGATTCGACGCCGCGCCAGTTGCTCCTGTTCGAGGCGCTCGGCCTGAAGCCGCCCCGCTACGCGCACGTGCCGCTGCTCTGCGGACCGGACGGCAAGCGGCTCGCCAAGCGGCACGGCGATCTGTCGATCCGCGCGCTGCGCGAGCGGGGCGTCCGGCCGGAGACGGTCATCGGCGCGATCGCCGCGGTCAGCGGTCTGCACGACCGTCCGGAACCGATCGCCGCGCGCGAGCTCATCGCCGGATTCCGCATGGACGCCGTGCCGAAGGAGCCGGTTGTCGCGGATGATCACTGGATCGCCGAATTGACCGGCTGAACGCCGCTTGCTCCGGGTTCGCGCGCTTCCGTCCCGCGTTCGCGGCATTCTTTTTCACAGCCGGCTGCGGTTGTCGAACGTCTGCACGTAGCCGTTCCAGCGCTCGTCGTCGAGCTCGGTCTCCTTGAATCCGCCGCCCGTGTAGGCGTGAACCGCGTTGCGCCAGAATTGCCGCGCGGCTTCGTGTTCCCGGCGCTGCTTGATCTCCCACAGCCCGGGGTACGAATCGAAAATCTCGCGCACGACGGCTTTGCCGATCGAACGGCGGCGCCATTTGCGCAGGATGAGGATGTCCGACAGATGCCGCGTCGAGGACGTGCGCGGCTGCACCAGGCTGAATCCGTTGATGAGCGCGAAACCGGCCGCCTTGCCGTCGATCCGGATCAGGATCGGCAGCCGCCCTTCCCGCCTTCCGTCCTCCGTGAAATAGTGGTCGAAATCGGGATAGTCGAATATGCCGTGCTCATCCGGATCGGCGCCGGTATATTCGCTGATTTCGTGCAGATAGAGCTGCATGAGGTTCCTAAGCAGCGGCTTGTCGCCCGTTCCCGCCGTGGTCAGCAGAATCTGGTGGCCGCCGACATGGATGATGTTCATCGCATCTTCCCCTTTTCCCCGATCGTCACATCGCCTCGCAAATCAAGCATAGCGGATCGGCGTGCCGTTCTCAACCGGAAAAGCGGCGGGCCGCATCCGTCCGGCGCATCGGAACGGACACGGCCCGCATGAAGCCCGCGGCGCGAACCGCCGGGACAACCGTCCTTCAGCCGGCGGCCGATTTCGCCGCGCGCGTGACGATCGCCTTCGACTTCCACGCCTGGCTCCTCCATCTCAGGAACAGAACGATCCCCCTCGCCCATTCGTCGGCGATGAACGCCGCCCAGATGCCGTACAGCCCGTATCCGAAATGGATGCCGAGCAGATACGTGAGCGGCACGCTGAACAGCCACATGATCAGCACGGACGACACGGCCGGGAAGCGGGCGTCGCCCGCCGCCTGCAGACACCGCTCGAACACGATGTTCAGGTTGCGGCCCGGCTCGAGCAGGAAGCTGAGCAGCAGCAGCGTCGAGCCGATCCGGATGATCTCCTCCGAATCGGTGAACAGGTCGAGCAGCGGCACGCGGAACAGGCTGATGACCGCCGCGGCGGCCAGCGTGACGAGGACGCTGCGGCCGTAATTGCGCAGCACCTGCCGGTACGCCTCGTCCTGCTCGCCCGCGCCGACGAGATGGCCGACGATGATCTGCATGCCTCTGCCGAGCGATATGCACAGGATCATGATGATGAACGCGATGTTCATCGTATAGATGCGCGTTGTCAGCATGACCGAGCCGAGGCTCGTGATGAAGGCGGTCGTGACAAGCTGGTTCAGGTTGTAGGACAGATGGTTCATCGACGCCGGAACGCCGATCCTGAGCACCCGCCTGATGTCTTCGGGCTTCCACCGGATCAGATCCTTGGGCGCGAAGATGACGCCCGCGGCACGGCGGAGCAGATACAGGTTGACGGCCATGCCGATGATCTGGCTGACGACCGTCGAGATCGCGACGCCCGTCACGCCCAGCTTCGGGAAGCCGAACGGACCGAAGATGACGAGCCAGTTGCCGAAAATGTGGATGATGTTCATGCCGAGCGCGACGAGCATCGTCTGGCGGGTCAGACCGTGCGACTGGATGATCGCGACCGCGGCGGACATGACGGCCTGCACGAACAGCCCGCCGCCCGCGATGGACAGATAACGGACCGCGATCGCATGCAGTTCCGGCTCGAGACCGAACAGGCGGAGGAGGTCGCCGCAGAACAGGACGACCATCGCGCTGACGAACAGGCCGAACAGGAGATTGAGCGCCAGCGACGATCCGGTCAGCCGCCCGACATCCCGCCTCAGTCCGGCGCCGAGATACTGCGACACGACGACGGCCGACCCCATCGCCACGAAATTGAACAGCAGCATGCCGAACATGAGAATCTGGTTGGACACGCCGACGGCGGCCACCGCATCGTCCGACACCTTGCTGAGCATGAACGTGTCGGTCATGCGAATAAGCACTTGCAGGGCGGATTCGACGAAAATCGGCCAAGTGACGGCCAGCAGGGACAATCCGACCGCCCCGCCGGCCGGACGTCGTCCGCCTCCCGATTCGGATTTCACGGTATCCAGCCCCTTCACAGCTTCACTTCGATGGTGCGGCCTTCCCGGCTGCTCGCGAAGCCGAGCTCGATCAGCCGGATCACGTTGCGCGCTTCCTCGGGCTTCACGGCGAGCTCCGCGATTCCGTTGACCGCGTCCCGCACGTTCGCGTAATACGCCTGATACGCGCCGGGCAGCGTCTCGACCTTGCCCGCAAACCGGAGGCCGTCCAGCATCAGGTCCAGCGCGCCCCAGTTCGCTTCGGGTTCGCGGCCCCAGCCGGGATCGGACGGGCTGCCGCCCGCCGCGAGCGCGCTCTCCTGCGGATCTTCGCCGTATTTCACGAACGAACCGTCCACGCCGTTCAGCCGGTAGCGGGGACCGGGCGTACGGGCGAGATTCGTGGCGCTCAACCGAACGGTCAGACCGTTCGCGTAGCCGAGCGTCGCGTCGAACGCGTCGTCGGCTTCCACGCCCTCCCGTTCCGTCCGGATGTCCGCCCGGATCGTCCGCGGAACGCCGAACAGCGTGAGCGCCTGGTCGAGGAAATGCGATCCGAGATCGTACCACACGCCGGCGCCTTTCGCCGCGCTTTCGCGCCATCGGCCGGGCCGGGGATGCGGTCTGTAGCGGTCCCAGCGGAATTCGGCGGACACCAGCCGGCCGAGCCGGCCGCCGCGCACGATCTCGCGCACGGTCATGAAGTCGCCGTCCCACCGGCGGTTATGGAAGACGCTGAGCACGCGGCCCTGCTTCTTCGCGGTCCGGATCAGCTCATCCGCTTCGGCCGCATGCACCGTGAACGGCTTCTCGACGATCACGTGCTTGCCGGCATTCAGGGCGTCGAGCGCGAACGAGAAGTGGTCGGTGCTCGGCGTCAGCACGACGACGATGTCGATTTCCGGATCCGCGTACAGCTCCTTCGCGTCGCGCACGACCTCGACCTGCGGCCAGTCCGCCTTCGCGCGATCCGTCCGGCGCTCGACGACCTTCGCGAGCCTGAGCCCGGGGACGGACGCGATGACCGGCGCATGGAACGTTCTGCCGGCGTATCCGTATCCGACAAGACCGACGCTGAGGGTTTCCTTCATGCGCAAGACCATCCTTTCGCTGTCGTCCGGATGCGGCGGTATCCCGTCTCAGTAGGAAGGACCCGCGTTGAACAGAATGCGGTTCGGCGGATAGGGCGAGTCGCTCTCGCTGACCGGATGCAGCTCGCTGTACCGCGGATCGTAATATTTTTTCCGGTACTTGGTGGCGGTGATGCCCTTCACATTCTTGAACACCCGGCAAAAATAATTCTCGTCCGTGAAGCCGACCGCGTAGGCGACGTTCTTCACGCTCTGCCCCTCGTAGAGCAGAAGCTGGCACGCCCGCTCGATCCGGCGCTGGATGATCATCTCGCGCGGCGTGCGGCCGGTGTAGCGGACGAAGGAACGCGAGAAATGCTCGTGCGTCCAACCGACGCGGCGCGCGAGCAGATCGATCGACAGCGGCTCGTCGAGATGCTTGTCGATATAATCGAGCGCCTTCAGAATCTGCGGCGGAATGCGGTTTTTGTCCCGCGTCACGGGCTGGTCGACGACGAGGCCGTTGATTTCCTCGAGCAGCGCGGCGAGAAGCGCGCTTCCCCGCTGCTGCAGTTTGTCGGGGTACAGATAGGCGATGTTCAGGATCTGCTTCATCATGCCGACCAGCAGCTCGTCCTGCGCGGGAATGACCGACGGTCCGCCCGGCTGCAGGATGGTGAGCGGCGGCGCCTCCCCGTTCCGGTGCAAATAGCCGAAATGGATGAACAGATGGCGGGAAGGCTGCACCGGATCGTACTCGTACTGGTGCGTCTCGCCCGGTCTCGTCACAACGAAGCACGGTTCGCCGAGCGTGAACGCCATCTCGCCGACGCGGTAGATGCTTTTCGTCCCGTCGGGAAAATACAGCAGCTCGTAGTCCTCGATCTTCCGCGGCCCGAGACCGGTGCCCGCGCGCTTGACGATATCGCCCGCGACCCGGATGGCGGGCAGGCATTCATGCGTCGGACGAATCTGCACGTTGCCGCTGCGGTTCATGACGATTCCTCTCCCCTTGCTCGTGGCTGTACGAAGATGCAAACGCCGCCTGGACGGCGCAATGTCCGTCAGGCGGTCGTCATGGACGGGTTCAGTCCGCAAACGGGTATACGAGGTTCCATTGCGCGCGGAGCGCGTCGAGCGTCCGCATGATGTCCAGCGTCTCGTCGAGCGGCATGATGTCGCTTTCCTTCTTCCCTTCGCGCAGGCAGCGCGACGCTTCCTCCGCTTCGAAATTGTAGCCCCGTTCTTCCCGGTTGTCGGTGAAGGTGACCGGATCCTCGCCGTGGACGAGCAGCGTGGCGGACCTGGTCCACAGGAATTCCGGGATGCGAATCTGCCCTTTCGTTCCGTACAGGATGGCTTCGTTCGACGTCTTCAGCCGCACCGCCGCCGCGACCTGGGCGGCTCGTCCGCCTTCGTACTCGAACAGCGCCGCGAAGTGCTCGTCCACCTCCGTCTGTCCGATCCGCGCGACCGACGAGATCCGCTTCGGCTGGCAGCCGAAGATCATCGATGCGAACGAGACCGGATAGATGCCCGCGTCGAGCAGCGCGCCGCCGCCGAGCGCCTTGTTGAGCAGCCGTCCCTCGGGGTTCCAGCCGGCGTCGAAGCCGAAATCGGCGGTCATGTAGAGCACTTCGCCGATCCTGCCCTCGCGCAGCCATTCCCGCACCTTCACGATCGGCGGCAAATAGCGCGTCCACATCGCTTCCATCAGGAAGACGCCGCGCGCCCGCGCTTCGCGGATCACCTCTTCGGCCTGTCTCGCGTTCATCGTGAACGGCTTCTCGCACAGCACGGCCTTGCCGGCCCGGATCAGGGTCAGCATGTTTTCGTAGTGCGCCGGATGCACGGTACCGACATAGACGATATCCACCTCGGGATCCGCCGCAAGCTCCTCGCAGCTTCCGTAGGCGCGCTTCGCCCCGAACTTCGCCGCGAATTCCTCGGCCCGCTCCTTCGAGCGCGAACCGACCGCGACGAGTTCGGCGCCTTCGACCTTCTTCAGATCCGTCGCGAACACGCCGGAAATCCAACCGGGTCCCATGATGCCCCATTTGATCGTCCGTTCCGCCATCCAACCGCCTCCCGTCATTTTTCGGTTCATTGGCCGTCAAGGTAGTCAGGGATGTGCCATGGCAATCATCATAACACGCGTTCACGATGGCAGGCAATGGATTTCCTTTCGCAAAATCTTGCCTGTTTCTTATGTATGGATGCCGTCAGACACGCTTGTCGATGACGCGCGGCTTCTCCTTCGCAAGTTCGCGGCGCAGCATCCGGACCTCGTCGATCAGCTCCGCAAGCTGCCCGGTCAGCTTCGACTGATTGATCGCGTACCGGATCACGAGCGTCATGAGCAGCAGGTTGATCGCCAGAGCGGCCGCGCCAATGACGAGCGTGATTTCGTTTTCCATCTTTTTCGTCCGCCTTTCCTCATCCGGCGTCCGCGCCGGAATTTCCTTCAATTGTTCTTGACGCGCTGGTATCGTCCCGTGCGCAGCTCTAGTTCATATTCGGCAAGCTTCGGCATGCCCGCCTCCCTCGCTTCGCGAATCGCCCGCTCGATATCGTAGGGTACGCGGACCAGTTGGATCGACCAGGGCGCGGGCGCTTCGCTTCCGAGCTCTCCTTCCAGCAGCGCGTAGGAAGCGTTCGGGAGATCGAGCGGGTTGCCGACGCTGCCCGCGTTGAACAACGTGCGGCCTTCCAGATGCTGCACGAACGCGTTGTGGATGTCGCCGTATCCGGCAATACTCGCGGGCACGGTCCTCCCGCCATGCGGCGACGGTTCGAATAGCGACATCCGGCGGTCCTGCCCGTCCCACGGCTGGTTGCGTTCATAGACGCTCCGGGGAGAGGCGTGGAACAGCCGCACCAGCCTTCCGCTCAGCATGAACTCGATCACGAAGGGCAGCGAACGGAGCCAAACCATCCGTACTTCGCCGATGACCGACTGATGCCAGCGCAAAACTTCGGATTCCGCCTCCGCTTCCCGCGACGCGATATCGTCCCAGTTCTCCCGGATCACGGCCGCGCAATGGCGGCGAACCAGATCAATGGCCTTGTCGCCGGACGGCCCTTTGCCGATCAGGTCGCCAAGACCATAGACCGTCTCCGCTCCTCGCTCCGCGATATCCGCCAATACGGCTTCCAACGCCGGCAGGTTGCCGTGAATATCCGAAATAACCGCAATTTTGTCCAAGACGGAATCCTCCTGACGATTGCTTCATCCTTGCCGGCTGCGCATACGCAAAATCAGAATGGCGAAGAAGGCGCCCGCCACGACGGCGAACGCCGTGCCCGTCCAGAACAGGATCGTGCCTGCCGGATGCGCGCGGATGCGCTCCGCGACATTCGGCGATGACGGCGGCAGCCTGCCCTTGCCGAGCGCGGCCAGATCGTCGCCCGCCAGCGACAGCTCGACCGCGCGATCGCACGGGCCGATCCGCAGGCCGGTCAACGATTTGTCGGCGTAGACGACGTACGCATCGCCCGTGCGGAACCGGACGGCGGTGGATGCCGTCATGCGGACCGTCGCCTGTTCCGGCACGACGCCCTTCCAGACTTCCGACACCCGGAACACCACTTTGACCGGATCGCCGGACGATTTCACCTGTGACGGATATAGCGGCTCCCTGGACAGCACGGTGCCGGAAAAGACGACGTCGCTTTCCTTCCGGGCGGTCCCGGGCGCCGGAATTTCCACGCAGGAGGCGCAAGCGGATTCCGGTCCCGGTCCGAACATCACGCCCGGGACGAGCAGCAGGACGGCGAGCAGCCTCCAACCGTGTCTTGACGCCACGCCCATTCCCTCCCCATCGCGCAAAGGCCGTTTTTCCTTTTGACGACGAATACGGGAAAAAAGTTACAGCCAAACGCTACCTGCCGACCTCCACCGCCGCGATGACGACGTACATCAGATCGTTCGCGTCGCCCTTCTCCGGAATCACGATGCCGCTCGTCGTCGCCATGCCGCCGTCCGTCACCTCCACCGTCACGTCGCCGAACGGCAGCTCCGCCTTCACGGCGTCGATGTCCACCTTGTCGCGGTCGCACGGGACGGCCAGCTTCACCCGGACCTTCATGTTCCGCAGCGACCTTTCCGGCAGCATGCTGCGGATGCCCGGCATCGAGTTCCGGTGGATCGCGTCGCGCACGGCGCGGACCGCCGCGGTCGTCACGTTCTGACCGTGCAGGTCGGCGCCCATGCCGAGCTGGATGAACAGCAGTTGCTCCATCTTGCATCCCTCCATTCGAACGTACGGCGTGCCGCTTCCGCGGGTTGATTTTGGCCGGGATTCACAAATGAAAGCGTCGGATGTGCGTCCAGAGTCCTTCCGCGGCAAGGATCGCCCGCTGCCGGGGGCCGATCAGGTCGAAATGCGGATATCGGCCGCGCCGGTGGATATAGGCGGGATTCAGATCCCATCGCCTGCACCACGCTTCCAGCAGATCCAGATCGGAACACCCGACCTTCGTCACCGTCGTCACGCCCGGAAAGCGCGGATCGAGCCAGTAATGGGTCAGGTAGGCGATGCGGCCGGACGCGACCTCCGCCTTCCACGCTTCGAGCTCTTCGCGGGTGATGCCGAACGCCATCGCTGCTACCGCCCCTCTTCCGTCTTCGGCCGCACGCGGCTCGTCGCCGTCGCGGCGGCCGGATCGTCCGGCCAGTAATGCTTCGGGTACCGGCCTTTCAACTCTTTCTTCACTTCGAAATAGCCCTGCCGCCAGAACCCTTCCAGATCCCGCGTCACCTGGACGGGACGCATCGCCGGCGACAGGATGTGCAGCGTGAGCGGCAGCCGGCCGTAGCCGATGACCGGCGTCCGGCTCATGCCGAACAGCTCCTGCAGCTTCGCCGCGAGCACCGGCGCCGAAGGGTCGGAGTAGTCGATTGCGATGCGCGAGCCGCTCGGCACGCGCCAGTGGGTCGGCGCCTGCTCGTCCAGCTCGCGCCGCCGGTTCCAGTCGAGCAGCGATTCGAGCGCGGCCGCGAGGTTGAGCCGCTTCAGGTCGTCGAGCGATTTCATGCCGTGGATGTGCGGCAGCAGCCACTCCTCCAGGCGCGCAAGGAGCGCTTCGTCCGCCACATCCGGCCACGACGGATCGAGCCGGCGGAGCGCGGCGATCCGTCCGCGCAGTTGCAACGCCTGCTTCGTCCAGGGAAGATGATGAAGGCCTTCCGCCCGGAGCGCCTCGAGCAGCGCCCGCGCGATGGCCTCCGGCTCCGCGTCGGTGAGCGCCGTCTCCTTCAGGATGAGCGCGCCGAAGCGCAAGATCCGTCTTGCCCGCACCGCGCCCGTTTGCCGGTCCCAGGCGACGGAGCGCTCCTCCCGGATCCGGTCCGCAAAATGCCGCTCCAGCCACGCCGCGTCGAACGGCGCCGCCAGCCGGATCCGGGAATCGGCGCCGGCATCGTCCAGCTCGGCCGCGACGATGAAGGCTTTCGCGGCGAGCGGCGAGCCGGCGGGCAGCGCGGCGCCCCGGCCGATGGCCAGCGTGTACGCGGCGGCGCCCATCGCGCCGGAAGCCGCGCTTCGCCGCATGCCGATCCGGTCCGGATAGGCAAAGCCGAGCAGGAGGCCGGTCAGCCGGTCGTCGGGATCGGCGTCCGCGGGAACGCCGAATTGCCGTTTCAGATGGGCCGCTTCCGCCGCTGCGCGGCGGGCCGCGCTCTCGTGAACGCCGGGCGGGATGCGGCCGGCGGCCGCCGCCCGGAGCGCCTCGAGCCGCGGCTGCACCCGGATGTCGGCGTCCTCCGGCCCCTGATGCGCGATGATGTCGCGCTCCTCCAGCAGCGACGCCAGTTCGCAGGCCAGCGCCCCCGCGCCCGAGCCCAGCTCAAGCGCCTTGAGCACCATGTGCGCAAGCCGGGGATGCAGTCCCGTCTCCGCCATGCGGCGGCCGTGCGGCGTCGGCTTGCCGGCGGCGTCCCGCGCGCCGAGCAGTTCGAGCAGTTCCGCCGCCTGCGCAAGCGCGGCTTCGGGCGGCGGGTCGAGGAACGGCAGCGCGCCCGGATCGGACGCTCCCCAGGCGTCCAGCTCGAGCAGGAGCGGCGCCAGATCCGCCTCGAGCATCTCCGGCACGAGCGATTTCGGCATCGCCCTCTCCTGCTCCCCGGACCAGAGCCGGTAGCAGACGCCGGGCCCGAGCCGGCCGGCGCGGCCGCGGCGCTGCTCGGCGGAATCAAGCGATATGGCGGTCGTCACGAGCCGCGTCATGCCGGTGCGCGGCGAAAATTTCGGGGCGCGGCGAAGCCCCGAGTCGATGACGACGCGGATGCCGGGAACCGTCAGGCTCGTCTCGGCGATCGTCGTCGCGAGCACGATTTTGCGGATGCCGGGTTCGGGATCGGCCAGCGCCCGGTCCTGCTCGCGCTGCGGCAACGCGCCGTAGAGCGGCAGCACAACCGTGCCTTCCGGCGCGCCGAGCAGCGCGGCCGTGCGGCGGATTTCCCGCTCGCCGGGCAGAAACACGAGGATGCCGCCCGTCTCCTCCCGGAGCGCGGTCCGGATCGCACGGGCCGCGTGCTCTTCCAGCGTCGCATCAGCCGGCTTCGGCAAGTAGCGGGTTTCCACGGGGTATTGCCGTCCTTCGCTCCTCACGACGGGCACGCCGCCCATCAGCTTCGCGACCGGCTCCGCGTCCAGCGTTGCGGACATGACGAGCAGGCGCAGATCGTCCCGCAGCACCTGCTTCGCTTCGAGGCACAGCGCGAGGCCGAGGTCGGCATGCAGGCTCCGCTCGTGGAACTCGTCGAACATGACGATGCCGTACCCTTCCAGCGACGGGTCCGACTGCAGCATGCGGGTGAGCACGCCCTCCGTCACGACCTCGATCCGCGTGTCCGGGCCGACCCGGCTCTCCAGCCGGATCCGGTAGCCGACCGTGCGGCCGGGCCGCTCGCCGAGCAGCGACGCCATATAACCGGCCGCGCTGCGCGCCGCCATCCGGCGCGGCTCGAGCATCAGGATGCGCCGGCCGGCGAGCCAGGGCTCGCCCAGCAGCCGGAGCGGCACATGCGTCGTCTTCCCCGCGCCGGGCGCCGCCGTGAGCACCGCGCCGCCGCATTCGCGCAGCGCCGCGAGCAGTTCCGGTATGGCCGGATCGATGGGCATTGGGGACTCGGCCAGGCGCGCAAGGGCGTTTCGGATTTCGGGAGACAGGTCGGGGTGTGCGTTTGGTCTGGTGTTCATACTGTCATTGTAATGGAGGATGGGCAGATCGCTCAACGGAGGAGGAATGCGGGTGTCCGGACGCCGGCGGGCAGGGCGGATGTTCAGGCGCACAGAGCCGTCAGGACGAGCAGCAGCCAGGCTTCCGTCCATTCGTTCATGGCGCCGTAGGTGTCGCCGGTCTGGCCGCCGAGCCTGCGGTACAGCCAGAGGCCGAAAGGAAGGCCGACAATCGACGTTGCGAGCGGGAAGGACGCCGTCAGGAGCAGGAAGGCGCATGAAGTCGGCAGGCCGCTCCATGCGAACGGCAGATGGCCGCCTGCTTGCAGCAACGGAAATGTGACGGCCAGGCCGACGGCCGCCGCGCACGCCGCATGGATCGGGCGGACGCCGCGGAACATCGCGCCCATGCCGCCTTCTTCGCCCCGGGCATACGGCCAGGCGGCGATCGCCGCCGTCAGCCACCAGCGGCTCCAGACCGGGATCGCGGCAATCAACGCCCAGCACGTCATTCCGGCCTGATCGAGCAGCGCCGCGAGCGCCGCGAACTTGACGATCAGCAGCAGGACACCGGCCGTCACGCCCATCGCGCCGACCCGGCTGTCCCTCATGATCTCGAGCATCCGTTCGCGCGAACGGCTGCTGAGCACGCCGTCGGCGGTGTCCATCCACCCGTCCAGATGCAGGCCGCCGGTGACCGCCGTCCAGACGGCCAGCGCGAGCGCGGCGGCGGGCAGCGCGGGCATAAGGAGCAGCGACAGCGCGGCCGCGGTGGACGCGGCCAGGCCGACGGCGGCGCCGGCCAGCGGGAACAGGACGGCGCCGGCGGTCATCGTCCCGCGATCGAACGGCACCCGGACCGGCAGCGGGATTCGGGTGAGCAACTGGATGGCGGCCGCCAATCCGCGGCCCGCGCGAACGAGTGGTCTGAGCATGCGAACCCTCCCTGGAGGCGAGGCGGTTTCAGCAGCGCCTCGCGCCGTTATCAGCGGCGCAGCTCATGACGGGTCGAGCCGGCAGGCGATCGCCTTCAGTTCGACCGGAATGCCGGAGACGACCAGGAACACCCGGTCGCAGACGGCGGCGAGCCGCTGGTTCATCCGCCCGGCGGCGTCGCGGAACCGGCGGCCGAGCGGCGTCTCGGGCACGATGCCGAAGCCGACTTCGTTCGTCACGAGGACAAGCGGATGCGGAAAACGGGCCGCGGCGCCGGCGAGCTCTCCGATCGCGGCTTCCAGTTCCCGCCCGACCCGGCCGTTATCCGCGCATCCTTCCGGATCGAGCGCGAGCAGCCGATTGGTCAGCCAGAGCGTCAGGCAGTCGACCAGTACGACCGGACGGCCGGGAGAAATGCCGGCTGCGGCTTCCGGTTGCTCCGTGGCGTCATCCGGCGCCATGGCGGCGAGTCGATCCAGCAATCCGGCTAAATCGCGCGGCTCCTCCACCGTCTCCCAGGCGAATCCGGAACGGATTCGTTCCTCGCGGTGGGACCGGATGCGGGAGGCCATCTCGCCGTCCAGCGGCTGCGCCGTCGCGACGTAAATCCCGCGACGGGCGAGCCGGGCGGCGTACGCTTCGGCGAAGCGGCTCTTCCCGCTGCGCGCGCCCCCGGTTACGAGCACCGCCACGGCTCATCCCTCCCGGCGTCCCGAGACGCCGGCGCTGTCGAAGGTCGCCATTTCGCCGATCAGACGCGCCGCCGCTTCGACGAGATGGAAAGCGAGCAGCGCGCCCGATCCTTCGCCGAGGCGCATGTCCAGCCGGATCGGCGGCACGAGGCCCAGCGCTTCCAGCACGACGGCGTGTCCCCGCTCTTCCGACAGATGGGAGGCGATCAGATAATCCCGCGCCGCCGGACAGATCCGGACCGCCGCCAGCGCGGCCGCGGACGAGATGAACCCGTCGATGACGACGGGAATCCGCCTTGCCGCCGCGCCCAGCATGAATCCGGAGAGCGCGGCGATCTCGAGCCCGCCGACCTTCGCCAGCACGTCGACCGGATCGTCGGGATTCGGCCGGTTCACCTCGATGGCGCGGCGCACCGCGTCGCGCTTGAGCGTAAGTCCCCGGTCATCCAGCCCCGTTCCCCGGCCGGTGACCGCTTCCGCCGGCGAGCCCGTGAACACGGCGGCCATGGCGGCGCTCGGCGTCGTGTTGCCGATGCCCATCTCGCCCGCCGAGAACAGCGTCACGCCGCGGTCGGCCAGCATGCCGGCCACTTCCGCGCCGACCGCCAGGCTGCGGAGCGCCTCATCCCGGGTCATGGCCGGTCCCCGGCACAGGTTGGCCGTCCCGTCCCGGACTTTGCGCCGGATCAGATCCGGATGATCCACGTCCGCGCGCATGCCGACGTCGACGCAGCAGACCTCCGCCCCGGCCTGTCTTGCCAAAACATTGACCGCCGCGCCGCCGTTCAGCATGTTCAGCACCATCTGCGGCGTCACTTCGGACGGATAGGCGCTTACGCCCTCCTCGCAGACGCCGTGGTCGCCCGCCATGACGACCGCCGCCTTCTTCGCAAAACGCGGCAGCGGCACGCCCCGGATGCCGGCCAGCCGGATCGCAAGCTCCTCCAGCCGCCCGAGACTTCCCTTCGGTTTGGTCAACGTGTCGAGCCGTTCGGCCGCCCGCCCCATGGCCGCTTCATCCAGGGGACCGATGTCGGCGATCAAATGCGCCAACTCCGCTTCAGCATTCATTCGCAGTCGCCCTCCCGCCGATTCCGGGTTGTTCCATGCTCGCCGATTCCCCGCTGCCGCCGCCCGGGCGGAGCAGCAGTTGCGGCACGCCGCTGGCCGGATGCGGCAGCACGACCGGTTCGACGCCGAACACGCGCCGGATGGTCTCCGGCTTCAGCACATCCGCAGGCGGCCCCGCGGCGACCAGTTTCCCTTCGTGCATGACGAGCAGCCGGTCGCAATATTGCGCCGCCAAATTCAGATCGTGCAGCACCGCGACGACCGTCCGGCCGCCGGACCGCTGCCATTCGCGCACGAGATCGAGCAGATGGATCTGGTAGCCGATATCAAGGTATGTCGTCGGCTCGTCAAGCAGCAGCAGCTCCGGATCCTGCGCCATCGCCTTCGCCAGCGCGACCCGCTGCCGTTCGCCGCCGCTCAGCGCGTCGAGCCGCCGGTCCGCATGCCCCTTCAGACCGAGCGTATCGAGCACCCTCTCAACCAGCGCTTCGCCTTCCCCGTCGCTTCCGCCGAACCAGTTCTGATACGGATAGCGGCCCATCAGCACCACTTCGCGCACGGTGAACGCCGTCCGGGGCAACGCTTCCTGCTGCAGGACAGCGAGCCGCCGGGCCAGCGCCCGGCGCGGCCAGGACGCGACGGAACGGCCGAACAGCCGGACGGTGCCGGCGTCGAACCGCCGGACGCCGGAGATCGCGGCGAGCAGCGTCGATTTGCCGGCGCCGTTCGGTCCGATGACGCCGTACAGCCCGCCCGTCTCCAGCCGAAACGTGACGCCGTCCAGAATGCGCCGTCCGCCGGCCTCGACTGACAGGCCGTCCACTTCGATCACGCGTCTTCCCTCCCCAGACCGGTTTTGCGACGCTTCAGCAACCAGGCGAAGAACGGCGCGCCCACCAGCGCGGTCAGTACGCCGAGCGGGATCTCCTTCGGGCTGAGCGCCGTGCGCGCCAGCGTGTCGGCCCATACGACGTAGATCCCGCCGCCGATGACCGAGAGCGGCACGATGAGCCGGTAGTCCGGCCCGACGATGAGCCGGACCAGATGCGGCACGACGAGGCCGACGAAGCCGACGACGCCGCTGACCGAAACGGCGGCGGCGGTCACGAGCGTCGAGGCGAGCAGGACGAGCAGCTTCGTTCGCTCGACATGGACGCCGAGATGGGCGGCGTGCCGCTCGCCGAGCGCCATCAGGTTCATCGCCGAAGCGAAGGCGGCGATGAACGGCAGTCCCGCGATCGCGAACGGCAGGATGAGAAGCGCATGGTCCCACGTTCGTTTCGACAGGCTGCCGAGCACCCAGAACAGGATCTGGTTCACCTCGTCCTCGGACATCGAAATCATGAGCGAGACGAACGCGCCGAGGAACGCCTGCAGGATGACGCCCGACAGGATCAGCGTCTCCACCGCCATCTGGCCGTTCGAGCGGGCGAGCAGGAACACCGTCAGCACCGTGAGCGTCCCGGACACAAAGGCGGCCGCCGGTACCGTCCACATGCCGAACACCGCCTGCAGTCCGAGCGTCATGACAAGCGCCGCGCCGACCGAACTGCCGGAGGCGACGCCGAGCGTATACGGATCGGCGAGCGGATTGCGCAGCACGCCCTGGAACCCGGCCCCCGCCATGCCGAGGCATGCGCCGACGAGCACGGCCAGGACGATGCGCGACAGCCGGACCTGCATGACGATCGTCTCCTCCATCGGCGTCCAGTCCGGATCGGCCTCACCGAACAATGGCAACTGATGGACGAGGATCGACCAAACCTTGGCCGCCGGCATTCCGGCCGAACCGATGGAGAGCGACCAGACGACGGACATCAACAGGAGCAGCAGGGCCGCTCCCGACCACGCCGCAATGCGAACCGGCAGCTTCATGGCTTCATCACGGGAACAAGTCCGGTCGGATCGCGGCGGCGATGTCCTTCAGGCCGTCCGTGAGTCTCGGGCCGACGCGCACGAGCGGATCGCTCGCCACCGCGTGCAGCCGGTTGTTCCTGACCGCATCGATTTGGTCCCAGCCCGGGCGGGACAGGATGCCGCCGAGGAAGTCGACGCCCTCGATGTCCGGATAAATGATGACCGCCGGATTGCGCGCGATGACCGCCTCGGGGTCGACCTCGAACCATCCCGCCTGCTCCGCCGAAATGTTGATGCCGCCGGCGAGCGTGACGAGCTCGTCGAGGAACGTGCCCGAACCGACGGTCCACCCCGGCGAAAATTCGAGATAGACGCTGACCGGCTCCTTGTCCTTGACCTTGTCCGTAACCTCCTTGACCGCCGCACGCATGGCCTCGGCGACATTGGCCGCTTCGGCCCGGCGGTTCAGCAGGATGCCGACCTGCTCGATGTGCGTGATCGTCGCTTCCATCGTCTGCGGATCGGAGGCATATACGGTCACGCCAAGCTGCCGCAGCGCATCGACCGCGGCCGCGTTCATGCTCGCGCTGGCGAGGACGAGGTCGGGATCCAGCGCGAGCACCGCCTCGATGTTCGTATTCATGTCGCCGACCTTCGGCAGTTCTGCCGCCTCGGCCGGGTAATTGCTGTAGGCATCGGCTCCGACCGCGAGGCTGCCCGCCCCGACCGCGTAGACGATTTCGGTGTCGCTCGGGCCGAGCATGACGACGCGCTCCGGCGCCTTCCGGAGCGTGATTTCCGTGCCCGTCACGTCAGTCACGGTGAGCGGATAGACCGTCGATCGGCCGTCATCCGCGGCTTCGGCATCGCCCTCGGCGGATGAGGTGCCGCCCTCCGTTTCGCTTTCGCCGGATGCGGCGTTGCTTCCGGACGCTTCCGTGTTCATCCGGTTGCCGGCGCCGGCCGCCGTCCGTCCGCCGTCTTCCCCGTTCGATCCGCTTCCGGAACCGCATGCCGCCAGCAGCATCGCCATGAGCAGCAATGCGGCGATCCAGGCGGGGATTTTTTTCCGGTAAGGCGTAAATGACTTCATAATGCATCTGCTCCCATTCTTAAAAATTGACATGCATGAGGACGCGGACAAACAAAAAAAGCATTTCCGGCCTCCAAGTCTTCCGGAAATGCTCATCGCGTCGAACGCGCGAATCCGCGCTTCGCGCCGGGCGAAGGACCCGACACGGAGCGGCTTCGATCCATCTCCAACACCTCCTAAGACCACGTAGGCAGGGTCTGGCAAGGACAACGGGCAGGTCTCCTGACTCGAAGTCCACGCGCGCCGTCTTCCCGGTTTCCCAGTGACATGGCTGGCGCGCGCTTGCGCAGGACCGCAGGGGTCCGCGCGCTTCTCACAGTGGCGGGTCCGTGCCGGATTTTCACCGGACTTCCCTATTAAGCCGGCCTCCGCGGGTCGCGGCGGCCAGGCACCCGTATCCGCACGATTCAGTTGTCCGTTTCCGACTATAGCATGAACCGGCAGGGTTGTCCATAGCGGCGAATCAGTCGCCGGTGACGACCTCGCCCGGCCAGGCGGCCATGCCGCCTTCCACGTTGACGACATCGTAGCCGAACTGCGCGAGGTATTCGCACACGCGCGCGCTCCGCACGCCCCCCTTGCAGATGAAGACGAGCGGACCTCCGCGCTCCGGCTCAAGTTCGTCCATCCGGTCCAGGAACTCGGAGAGCGGGATCAGCCGCGCTTCCGGTATGTGGCCGGCTTGCCATTCGTGCCGCTCCCGGACGTCGATCAGGTTGACGGGTTCCCCCTTCGCCAGCCGCCCGGCCAGTTCTTCCGCGGTCCACACTTCGATGCTCATGCGTCGTCACCTCCAAGCCGCTTGTGAATCCGATCGCCGTAGTCGTCCCAGGCGCTGTTGCCGTACCATCCGCGCTCCTCCATGAGCATGCGGAGCCGGAGCCGCTTCTCGTTCAGCTTCTTCCGGATGCCGGCGCGCTCCTCCTCCGATCGGCACATGCGGAGCAGATCCCCGAGCGTGACGGCCTCCTTCGCGAGCTGCACTTCCTCCGGAACGACGCCGGCGTTGCGCAGCATGATATAGGCCGCGCGGAGGTCCTCCGGCACGTGCGACAGATCCTCGATCTCGAGCGGCTTGCCTTCGCCCGGCAAGTTGCGGAGCTCTCCCCGCTCGATCGCTTCCCGGATGCGCTCTTCCGCGATGCGGCTGACCCAGTCCATCGCCGTTTTCCCCCCGCGTGTAAAATGCGCCGATGCCAGCATTGTACGCCCGCGGGCGGCCCCGTGTCCAGCGCCGCTTGCCGTCAGCGCCGGCTTCCGCGCCGCTTGGCCGCGAGCAGGCGCTCCATCGCGGAGCCGGCCCCATCCGGTCCGGGCGTGTTCGGGACGATTGCATCCGGACGGGCGGCGCTCGGTTCGGGCGCGTCGGCGCGGATGGCGGGCGGATCGGGTGCACCCGGGCGCGGGCCGTGCATTCCGCCTGCGTCCGGACGGGTTGAGGCCGGTCCGGTCGCCGGCCTTGGTCCGGCCTCCGGTTCCGCTCCCGGAACCTTCCGCGCTCCCTGTTCCCGCAGGATGGCGCCGGCGTGCGCATAGAATTCGCCGGCTTCCTGCGTCCGCCGCCTGAGCCGTGACAGGGATGCCGGCGCGCCCGCCGCGGACGCGTCGGATCCGCGCCGTACGGACAGCCGCGCGGCCAGCGCATCGGCGATCCGTCTCCACGGCAGCGACAGCCGCCGTACCGCGATGTCGATGAGCCAGAGCAGCAGCGCCGCGATCAACAGTTCGCGCGTCAGATCGACCCTGTCGGAGGACGCGATCCGTCCGGTTCGGAACACCTCTTCCGGATGGTCCGGCGACAGCGTCCGCCCGCCCGTCAGCCGCGCAATCTCCCCGAGCAGCTCCAGGCCTTCGTCGTCATCGGCCGGTCGAAATTCGGGCGAGTACGGGATGACGAAGCCGGCAAGCGAACCGCCGGGCGATTCGCCATCCGCGCCTTCGCCGCCGCTGATCTGCATGAAGTACACGCCGGGTTTTGCGTCCTCCAGCCGCACGGTGTATTCGCCCGGCGCGACCGGTATCGGCCGCAGCTTGACGGCATTGCCGTCCTCGCCCGTTGCCGTCGCTTCGAGATTCGCCGTTCCGCTCTCGCCCTGGGCGGTGATCGTCAGTTCGGCGTCGCCGCCGTCGAGCCGCGCCTGCACGTGCCAGGGGTCGGTCGAAAATTGCGGGAACGTCCACTTCACCCAGGCGGCCAGTGCCTCGGGAAACTGCGCCCAGCCCACCCAGTCCGCCGACCATTTTCCCGCAAGATCGCTCGTCCAGGCGACCGCGCGGCCGGCTCCGTACGACCAGCGCGCCAGCAGCGGATCGCCCTCCGGCGACAGCAGCGCCGTCTCGGCCGTCTCCTTCGCGGTCGTCGCCACATACGCGTCCACGGCCGGGACGCCGGACGAGAACAGCGGCAGCCAGCCGCCGGCTTGCCCGATCGCGGGCACGAACCGGTTCTCGACGATGTAGGTCCGCGCCATCATCGCCGTCTCGCGGCTGAAAATGGCCGGGATCGTGCTCTGGTCCGCCGTGAAGTAATACCGCCCCTTCGCCATGTCGGCCAGCCGTTTCAGCAGCGCCGTATCCGCGTCGTTGCCGACGGCGACCGTCGACATCGTGATGCCCTCGTCGTTCATCGCCTTCGTCAGCGCGGAATAGTTGCCGCCTCCGGCCGACATGCCGTCCGTGAGCAGAATGATGTGCCGGCGCTGAGCTTCGATGTCCAGCATCCGGTCCAGCGCGGCGTATACGGCCGGATAAATGTCGGTTCCGCCCGCGGGCTGGATGCCGAGCACCGCTTCCTCGACCGCTTTGCGGTCCGTCAGCCGCGTCGGTTCGACGACCCACCAGGGGGCGTCGTCGAAGGCGACGACGCCGACCGTGTCCTCATCGCGCAGCAGCCCGATCGCGCGCAGCGCCGCCTCCTTCGCCAGCTCCAGCTTGCCGCCGTCCATGCTGCCCGAACGGTCGATAACGAGGATGAGGCCGAGCGACGGCATTTGCCGCCGCCCTTTCAGATCCATGTAGACCGGCAGCGCGCGTTCCAATGGCGTGTCGTAATATCCGCCGAGACCGAAGCTGTCTTCGCCGCCCGCGACGAGCAGCCCGATGCCGAGATCGCCGACGGCGGACGCCAGACGGTCCATCACCGCCCGGGAAAGCCGCGTCGCCGGCACGTTGTTCAGCAGGATCGCGTCATACCGCGCATAATCGGCCAGCTCCACGGAAAGCTGTTCCGGCGCGATCAGATCGTACGGCATGAGCGACGCTTCGAGCGCCGAGACAATGTTGCCCGACGAACCCGGCTCGCCTTCGACGACGAGCACGCGCGGCGGCCCTTCCACGCGGCTGAATCCGTACGCCGCGTCGTTCTGCGGACGTTCGTCGCCGGGCATGTAAACTTCCGCGCGGTAGCGGTTCATGCCGGCTTCAGCCGCGATGTTCTGCAGCAGATAGCGGCTCATTCCCGGTGTCAGCCGCACCGTCTCGCGGGCGATCTCCCGCTCGTTTTCGAACAGCCGGATCTCGGCCTCGCCCTCCAGCGTTGCGGCCACCTCCAGCTCGATCGTGAACCGTTCGCCGAGCTTCACCGCGGCCGGAACGACGAGCGATTCCACCGCCGCGTCGGCGGCGGTTCTGCCGGCGAGCGGCACGATATCGACGGCGATGCCCCGCGCCCGGAGCAGCCGGCTCTGGCGGATCGCATCCCCGGTGTTGTTCCGTCCGTCCGACAGCAGGACGATCCGTCCTCCATCCGGCAGCATGCTGGCCGCGAGCCGCAGGCCGTCGGTCAAATTCGTAAAGTCGGGATCGAGGTCCGCCCGCAGCGCGGGCGCCCCGCCTTCGTGGGTCAGCGGCCGCTCCACCGCGGCGGTCCGGCCGACCGAGACGACGCCGGCCCGGTCGCCTTCGTCCTTGCCGGCGATCGCCTCGCCGATCCAGCGGGCGATCCGCGCGTCGTCCGCGACGCTCGCCGACCGGTCGGCGACGAAGACGACCGCCCGGTAATCGCCGCGCATCGTCGGACTCATGCCCGACGCGGCTGCGATGAGCAGCAGCGCGATCAGGGCGCGGACGGTGAACGCGATGCCCCTGCGCCGGCCCGACAGCCGGAGCGTGCTTCGCCACGCCCAATACAGCCACAAGGCAGCCGGAACGAGAAGCAGCAGCAGCCAAGGCCGGTCAAAATGCAGCCCCACGCCGGTACACCTCCCATTCCGCCGCAAGCAGCAGCAAAATCAGGACGGCGATGTACGGCGCGAGGCCGATCAGAGCGCTCATGCCGGAGCCGTTCGCGTCCGCGGTCGCCGTTTCCCCGCCCGACGCCGCATCCGCTCCGGAATCCGCCTGATCTTCCGTTCCATCCGCAAGGACGATGCCGGAGAAAGGAGCCTCCGTCCACATGCCTTCCCCCGGCGCGGCATGCACGGCGAGCAGGCGCGCGCCCAGCGTTTCGCCCTCCGCGCCGTATTCGACGAAGCGGTAAAGTCCCGGGACGCCGGGGACCGTCTGCACGGAGGACACCGCGCCGTCCGCCGTCCTTTCCGCTTCGATCACGTTGCCGTTCGCGGCCGGCCGCGCGGGCCGGGT
>Ga0207866_1000372_pt1 | contig 67932 bp, 51 predicted proteins | sample HigsolmetaAR203D_FD_184835 | JGI IMG/M metagenome (GOLD analysis project Ga0207866, IMG submission 184835) | Ionic liquid and high solid enriched microbial communities from the Joint BioEnergy Institute, USA - AR20-3-D (SPAdes) (version 2) ...
ATGTGGTGTGACACCGGTGAGAAGGACGAGGGGATGAGAGGAAAACGCAAAAATACACCATATTCGAGCATGAACGGCCGGAAAAGTCTCATAAAATGCAAATTTACATCGAATTCGAGCATGAACGGCCGGAAAAAGTCCCATAAAATGCAAATTTACATCAGATTCGCTGAAATCTTCGAAAAAGGGCTCAATTGTAATGTAAAAATGCACCCTATTGAAGCTTATCCCATCTGAGACGCCTCTAACGCCCGCCCTTGACGGTGATCAGCACGAAACCGACAGTTTTTTGTGACCCCTGACAACAAGCACTCACAGAGCATGGACAACGATCCCTGAACAAAAAAAGGAGCTTGGGATTACCGGTGAGATTTCACCGGCGGGAACTACCGGTCTTGCGGACCGATCTCCCACATCCCAAGCGTCCTTACGGTGTCATTCGTCTGCCGCATCCAGCCGGCCGGCCAACAGATCGGCCAAATGGACGGCTTCCATGCGCCCTTCCAATCCGGAACGGTGGATGCCCCATTTCATTTGCAAAAGGCACCCGGGGTTGGTCGTGACGAGCACCTGCGCGCCGGTCGCTTCCACATGCTCCATTTTGTGATCGAGAATCGACGAGGACATCTCCGGCTGCACGAGATTGTAAATGCCCGCCGAACCGCAGCAGCGATCCGCGCCCGCCAGTTCGCGCAGGGAAACGCCCGGAGCGCTCCGGATGAGCTGTCTCGGCTGCCGCTGCACGCGCATGACGTTGCGCAGATGGCAAGAATCCTGGTAGGTGGCGGTCACCGGCGCTTTCGCGTCGTCGAACTTCAGCGGCCGGCCGTAATCCGCCAGCAGTTCGCTGAGATCCTTGACGCGCTCGGCCAGCCAGGCGCCGTCTTCGGCAGCGGCCGTGTCATGCAGGAGATGATCGTATTCCTGCAAATAGGCGCCGCATCCGCCCGCGTTGCTGGCGATCCAATCCACCTTCGCGGCGCGGAACACCGCCGCATTCTCCAAGGCCAGGTTCCGTGCCGTGCCGGTGTTGCCCGCGTGGGCGTGCAGCGCCCCGCAGCACGTTTGGCGCTCCGGAATGACGACTTCGAATCCCGCTTTCACTAGCAGCCGCACGGTGTTCACGTGGGTGGACACAAACAGCACGTCCATGATGCAGCCGCGAAACAGGCCGACCCTGGCGACCTTTTCCCCTTCGGCGGGGATGACGAGCATGCGGCCGCCCCGGGCGTCGGTTTCCCACGAGGCGGGCAGGCCGCGCGCCTGCCATTCCCGGATGATGCCGCGGTCGGACGCGTCCGGCAGCACCGCTTCCATTTCGCGCATGTGCCTCGGCAGCACCTTCAGCAGGCCGGCCTTGCGGACGGCCGTCCGCATCCCGCTCCGCTGGTACCACTTCAGCGCCCGCCCGACCCATCGCATCACCTCGTGCCGCGGAATGACGCGCTCCATGGCCATTTTGCCGAACAGGCGGACATGCGGCGCCTGCTTGCGCTCGACGGCGATCGCCTCGCGCGCCTGCTCGATCAGCCGGCCGTATTTCACGTCCGAAGGACACGCCGGCTCGCAGGCCCGGCAGCCCAGGCACAAATCCATCTGCTCGACAAACGCCTCGTCCGCGGGCATAAACCCGTCCGCCACCGCTTTCATCAAGGCGATGCGGCCGCGCGGCGAGGCGGCCTCCAGCCCCGTTTCGTTAAACGTCGGGCAAGCCGTCTGGCAAAAACCGCAGCGCATGCAGTTCGTCAGCTGTTCGGCGTCCAGCGTGACGCGCAGCCTTTCCGCGAGCGCTCCGGATTTTCCGGCGTCCGTCATCGCGAGATCACCAACCTTTTTCTCGGTTCCGCAAACAGTTTGCCGGGGTTCAGCAAGTTGTCCGGATCAAACGCGTGTTTCAGCCGTTTCATCAGCGCAACGCCCGCGGCGCCCGCCTTCCATTCCAAATACGGCGCCTTGACGATGCCGACGCCGTGCTCCCCGGTAATCGTTCCGCCCATGCGGATCGCCGCTTCGAAAATTTCCTCGAACGCCTTTTCCACCCGCTCGATTTCATCGTGATCGCGCGCGTCGGTTGTGGCCGTCGGATGCAAATTGCCGTCCCCCGCGTGGCCGAACGTGCTGATCTGCACGTTGTAACGCTCGGCGATGCGCTGGATTTCCATGACCATGTCGGCGATTTTCGATCGCGGCACCGTCGCATCCTCGAGAATCGTCGTCGGACGCAAGCGCGACAGCGCGGCCAGGGCGCTGCGGCGCGCTTCCATGACGTGTGCGCCCTCTTCCGGCGAACGGGCAACGCGTACCTCGATGGCGCCTTCCCGGCGGCAAATGTCCTCGATGCGCTTCAAATCTTCGCGCACCTGCGCCTCGGTTCCATCCTGCTCGATGGCCAGTATCGCCTGCGCGTCCTTGGGCAGGCCGACTTTCGCAAAATCTTCCACAACGCGGATCGTCGCCTGATCCATAAATTCCAGCGTGCACGGAATCATTCGGCCCGCGATGATGCTCGACACCGAACGGGCCGCCGCCTGCAGATCGGCATACACCGCGATCATCGCGAGACGGAACTGCGGCTTCGGGATCAGTTTGACGGTCGCTTCCGTGATGATCGCCAGCGTGCCGCCGGAGCCGACGAGCAGCCGCGTCAAATCATATCCGGCGACGTCCTTCACCAGTTTGCCGCCGGTACGGATGATATCGCCGTTGGCCAGCACCGCTTCCAGGCCGATGACATAATCCTTCGTCGTGCCGTATTTCAGCCCGCGCAGCCCGCCCGCGCCGAGCGCGATGTTGCCGCCCATCGTGCAGATGATCATGCTGCTCGGGTCCGGCGGGTAAAACAAATCCAGCGCCTCCACCGCATTGTGGAACTCTTTCGTATTCAGGCCGGTCTGAAACGTGGCGGTGAGGTTGTCCTGGTCGATTTCAATCAGTTTGTTCATTCGGCGCATGACCATCACGAGCCCGCCCTGCACGGGTACCGTGCCGCCGCACAAATTGCTGCCCGCCCCCCTGCCGACGACGGGAATTTTGAATTCCGAGCACACTTTCATAATTTCCGACACCTGTTCGGTCGAACCCGGAAAAATGACGCCGTCCGGTTTCGCCTGAAGCAGCGGCGTGGCGTCGTAACTGTAAGATACCAAAGTTTGCGTATCGTCCTTGAACCATTCCGGCCCCACGATGTCGATGAGGCGTTTGCGAACGTTTTCTTGCAGCAAAAGGACTCCCTCCCGTCAAAAGCTTGCGGAGCCAGGCGAGCTTTTTCCGCGAAACTCATCATGTCATCTGATGACTTTTATGCTATTATATACAATCATCCAATCCATTGTAAATCGAATCCGCCCGGGCGTTTTGCGCAATTTTGAAAAATGAGCGGATGTTCCAGACGATGTATCCTGAATAAGACGATCGATTGTTTGTTATTTTGGGAGCGAGTGCCGAAATGGCCCGGATAGCGATACTGAAACATCGTTATCTTTTTCAGAAAACGGTTACATCCGGCGTCGTACGAAAAATAGGGTGATCGGGTACGTCTTATTCGGCGGTTTTACGGTAAAGAAACAAAAATAAGGAAGATTGGATCGCGTTATTGGGTGACAAGGATTGATTCTTGAAAATATTTGCGATGTCACTTTTTGCCGGGTAGTGAAAAATTCGGATAATCGAACCTGCTGTCTGTCATCCTCGCCCGAGAATGGATCCCGTGCGAGTTGCCGAACATCGCAAATAAGTCCGCTCATGGTACAATAGGTTTGGTCGACGGGAACGGCGCTCTGCCGCGCAGCAAGACGAAAACATAAGAAACGTGAGGATCGCTTTGTTCAAATGGAGCTTGCAATGGACCCGGAAGATCCGGAAAAACCGGAAAGATGGCTTCGACTGTACCGATGACCATAACAGGGAGACGATCGTCAAGTGAACGTGCGGAAAACCTACGAAATCGTGGCGGATGCCATTCGCAAGAAAATAGAAGCCGGGGAGTGGGCGCCGGGAACGAAACTGCCTTCCGTCGAAAAAATGGCCGAACTGTTTCAAGTCGGGCGTTCTTCCGTGCGGGAGGCGCTCATGACACTGCAGTCCGCCGGATTTATCCAGGTGCGGCACGGCGGCGGAACGTTCGTGCTGGAACCGAAACCGGAAAGGCCGCCGCTTCCCGAAGTCACCGACGTGGAGCGGCTGAAAGAATGGCTGGAATTCCGGCACATGCTGGAAACGGAATGCGCAAGCTTGGCCGCGCGCCGAAGAAAGGAAGCGGATTTGGTCCGGCTGCGCGCCATCCTGGAGCGAATGAGAGACGCCGGCAACGACGAAGCGCTGGAACAGGCGGACTTGCAGCTGCACCTCTGCATCGCGCAAGCATCCGGCAACCGGTGGGCGTATCACGCGCTGCAGACGCTGTTCGATTCCATGGGTTCGGCGATGAAAGAAAGCCGCCGGCTGTGGCTGTTTGCGGAACAGTCCGAATCGGAACGGTTGTTCGAGGAGCACGCCGCAATCCTGGACAGCATCGAATCCCGGCGGGCGGAGGAAGCGCGCCGCTTGATGGAACGGCATTTGACCAAAGTCGCCCAAGTGCTGCACCGATTGTTTTGACGACGACTATCCAATCCGAAACCGCCGGAGTTTTCAAAGTCGTCTTGAGACTTTTCGCACCGCCGCGGCCGGAACTTTCACGGAGGCTTGAACTTCCGCCGGCACTTGCGATACACTGACTACAGATTTCGATGGAAGCCGGAAGGAGAGCCGTATTCATGCATAAAATGAAATATGTGCTGCTGCAGCTGGACGATCGCCTGGAGTTTGTGGAAATTCCCGCGGATTACGCGTATCAGCTGAGCGCTTTGAATTTGCGTCTGCACAAGGAAACGGGGAAGCTGACGGCGCCGAACGTGCCCCGGCTGCCGCGCGTCGTTGCGGAATGCGGCGAAGCGGACATTCTGGATCCTGCCGCGGAGCGAACGGACGCCCTGACCTACATGCAGCGACTGGAGGCGCAGTTTGCGGCGATTCAAGAAACGTCTTACCCGCTCATCTCCCTGCTGACCGAGATCCGCGCGCTGCTCGCCCAATTGGAACAGTGGTATGAAGAGGAAGGCGATCGCTGATCGATCCCTGCCGGAGTTACGGATTGACAAGGGGTTTCTCATGAGGCGAACGCCGACAGTCGACGAACTCCCGCGGGCATGCGGCATTTTGTTCGGAGCGTTTGCGATCATTGGAAGGCTGCGGCGTACATGCACACACCCGGTCATCTTTGACATACGATAAAAGCATGAAGATCCGGGCGCGTTGGGTGAATCGCCGCCATCCGCCGACGGATGATTTCCACGCAAAGGAGCTGGAATTCATGCCGCACTGGCTATGCCTTCAACTGCAGCGGGCCTTCCGCAACAAAGACAGACGCCAGATTCGATGGTTGAACGACTGCTGGTTTTTTTACCGCGGCAGCGTCCCCGACACTGCGCAGGACAAAGAGGCGGGCGAATCCCAGTGAACCTGCCGCCGAACCATCCGGCAGCTTGGCCTAATGTCCGCATCTTGAGCACCATCCGCCGCATCGCTGCCGGATTCGCCGATCAACCGTCGTGTCGGTGAAGTCTCCAATTGACACCGCATGATTTCTCACCATTTCAGCGTAGAGGCGCCGAGGCTTCGAATCCGGACGAGTGACGCCGGATGCCATCGCAGCGGCGCCGAAGCATACCGTTTTGACGCATTGCTGTACATAGTAAATGTGTCCGCCCACGGTGAAGCGGCGAAATCCATGGCCGCGAAAATCGTGGGCAATAAAAATCCGCCATGGCGGTGATGAGTAAATTCACACCATCCATGGCGGTGCAATGAGATCCACGGCATCACAACGCCGCCTACGCGCCGTTGCGTTTCGGATGACAAACACAACAGCCAAGCGCCCCTTACGGCCGGCGCATCGTCAGGCTGATCCGCCCCCGCTTCTCATCCACGCCCAACACCCACACCGTCACAATGTCGCCGACGGACACCACCTCGGTCGGATGCTTCACATAGCGGTCGCTCAATTGCGAAATGTGCACCAGCCCGTCCGTCTTGACGCCGATGTCCACAAACGCGCCGAAATCGATGACGTTCCGCACCGTGCCTTTCAATTCCATGCCCGGTTTCAGGTCTTCCATTTTCAACACGTCCGTGTGAAAAATCGGCGGCGGCAGCTCATCGCGCGGATCGCGGCCCGGACGCTGCAAGCTGTCGAGTATGTCGCGCAGCGTCGGCAGCCCGACGCCGAGCCGCGCCGCCATCGCTTCCGCATCCACCGCGCGCAGCGCCTCCCGGCCTTCCGCCGTTCCGATCTGCACCGCGTCCAATCCGATCTCGGCCAGCAGCCGGTCCACCACCGGATACGATTCCGGGTGAATCGGCGTATTGTCGAGCGGGCTGTCCCCGTCCGGGATGCGCAAGAAACCGACGCTCTGCTCAAAGGCCTTGGCCCCCAATCGCGGCACATCCAGCAGCTGCATGCGGCTCGTAAACTTGCCGTGCTGCTCGCGATGCTTGACGATGTTTTTCGCCAGCGTCGCGTTGATGCCCGACACATAGGACAACAGGGACGGCGACGCGGTGTTGAGATCGACGCCGACGTGGTTGACGGCGGATTCGACGACGAACTTCAGGCTTTCCTCCAGCTTCTTTTGCGCGACATCGTGCTGATATTGCCCGACGCCGATCGATTTGGGATCGATTTTCACCAACTCGGCCAGCGGATCCTGCAGGCGGCGCGCAATCGACACCGCGCTGCGCTCGGCGACGTCCAGATCGGGAAATTCCTCCTGCGCCAGTTTGGATGCGGAGTAAACGCTGGCTCCCGCTTCGCTGACGATAATGTACTGCAGCTTCTTCCGCCCGCCGCCCTGTCCGATTTCCCCGCGGTTCCATTTTCCGATCAGATCCGCCACGAACAGTTCGGTTTCCCGGGACGCGGTGCCGTTGCCGATCACGATCAGATCCACGCCGTGCCGGTCGATCAGCCGGGTGAAAATTTGCTCCGCTTCGGCTACCTTCGACGCCGGCGGCGTCGGGTACGCCACCGCCACTTCCAGCAGCTTTCCGGTTTCGTCGACGACGGCCAGCTTGCACCCGGTGCGGTACGCCGGATCGACGCCGAGCACGATGCGGCCGCGCACCGGCGGCTGCAGGAGCAGGTTGCGCAAATTTTCCGCGAAGATGGCGATCGCCTGTTCCTCCGCTTTTTCCGTCAGCTCGCCGCGCACCTCGCGTTCGATGGACGGGGCGATCAGCCGCTTGTATGCGTCCTCCACCGCCGCCATCAGCGCTTCCCGCACGGTCGCCCCGCTTTTCACCCATTTTTTGGCGATGTATTCGATCACCGGCTCAACAGGCAGCTCCAGCCGCACTTTCAGCACGTTTTCCCGTTCGCCCCGGTTGATCGCCAAGATGCGGTGAGGCGGAAGTTTTCGCACCGGTTCCCGGTAGTCATAGTACATTTCATAGACCGATTCCACCGTGCTGTCCTTCGCCTCCGTGCACAGCACGCCGTTGCGCATCGTGTGCGTCCGCACCCAGGAGCGAACCGCGGCGTCATCGGAAATCGCCTCGGCGACAATGTCCATCGCGCCCTGGATGGCGTCCGCGACGGTATGGACTTCCCGTTCCGGATCGACGTAACGGGCGGCCTCTTCCTCCAGGGAACCGCTTCCGCGATGTTCCAGCATCCATTGGGCCAGCGGCTCCAGTCCTCTTTCTTTGGCGACGCTCGCCCGCGTCTTGCGCTTTTGCCGGAACGGCCTGTACAAATCTTCCACTTCCTGCAGCTTGCCGGCCGCGGCAATGGCCGCCCGCAGTTCTTCGGTCAGCTTGCCCTGCTCTGCAATGAGACGCGTCACTTCCAGCTTGCGGTCCTCCAGATGGCGCAAATACCGCATCCGCTCCTCGATGGACCGCAGTTCGTTCTCATCCAGTTCGCCGGTCATTTCCTTGCGGTAGCGCGCGATGAACGGAATCGTATTGCCTTCCTCCAAGAGTTCGACCGCCGCGCGCACCCGCTTCTCGGCAATGCCCAGCTCCACGCTCAACTGTTTCAGGATGCGCTCCCGCATCTCGCGCCCTTCTTCTTCGGTCCGCTCGACGGCTTGTCCGATTTCCGGATCCGGCGCCAACTCGTTTTCGTCCGATGGTTTTGCCGGCACGGCGTCGGATAGCGTTTTCCCGGTACGCTCGCCGGCATTGGTTGCGGCGGCCGCGGAGCCTCCCGCGGATTCCCCTGTCATCACCGGTTCGTTGATTTCCTTTTTCATCCGTCGTTCTCCTTTCCGTCCCCGTCGTTCCGTTAGCCGCTTTTTTTCGAATATTTCCCAAATGAGAACGGGGAATGGCGTTGTCGGCCGTTTGCCGTCTTTTCATCAATTGTTCTCAAAATGAAAACGGAGAATGGCATTTCGGCAGAAAATTCGATGGCGATGTCGCAACATTTCCGATATGACTCCCAAGACCGGCGTGATGGGTACGGCTTGCGATTGGCGAAAAATGGATGCCGCTTCGGACATGAAAAACGAGGGATGGTCTCCCTCGTCGGAAAATCCGATTGCATTGGACTCGATCGTTCCGGTTGGACATTGCCGTCCCGTTCCGGTTTATTCGCCTTGCGTTGGACTTCGCCTTCATGTACCGCCAAGTCGCCGCTTCGGGTTCGCCAAAACCGCTTAAAAATCGATCAAACCGAGGCTGATTTGCAGCGCTTCGTTGACTCTGCGCATCGTTTCGTCATCGAGATGGGTAATTTTGTCCGTCAGCCTCTGCTTGTCGATCGTGCGAATTTGTTCCATCAGGATGACCGAGTCGCGGTCAAACCCGTGCGAAACCGCATCGATTTCCACGTGCGTCGGCAGCTTGGCTTTTTGGATTTGCGCGGTGATGGCTGCCACAATCACTGTCGGACTAAACCGGTTTCCAATATCGTTTTGGATGACGAGTACGGGCCTGACCCCGCCTTGCTCCGACCCCACCACCGGCGACAGATCGGCAAAAAATACATCGCCACGCTTGACAATCAATCGCTACACCCCGCTTACCAAGCGGTCCAAAATGGTGTCCGCGTCTTCCTCCGCTTGAAAAGCCTCCGAGGCGATATTCAGGTTGATTTTGGCCATTTCCATATATCCGCGCTGCATGGAGTCACGAAGCTGCCTTTTTTTCCGCTCGAGCAAATACACCTTCATGGCCTGCCGAATGAATTCGCTGCGGTTGGAGTTTTCATGTTTGACGATTTTGTCCACTTCCTGCAGCAGATAGTCCGGCAAACTGATCATGATTCGTTTGGTGTTTTGCAAATTGGCCACGATTCCCGCACCTCCAAAACTTTTCAAAGGAGACTTTCCTGTCCGCGCAATACTCTCAGTATTTCCTTCGGGCAGCCAAAATTATACAACTTTGGCAATACCCCGGTGATGTCACACAAGTCGGCCTGAAAAACGGCTGTGCCGCCGCACGCTCCGGACGAATAGCCGGATCGCGGGAAAGCAAGCCGTTCTCCTGCTGTTATTTCCGGATTTGCGGCCACCCCCGTGATCCGGTACCGGCCGCGTTGATCGCCGTCTGCCCACTGATCATATATTATTCTAGACAAACCGAAAAATTCCTTTATTTTGGTTCGCTTCCGCCGATGGAAAATTGCGGCAGGCGAGGATGGCTGACCGAAACGATTCGCCCGTCCCTCACGTACACTTTGGGCACGCGGCCGGATATCGCCGTCGTGATCTCGTAGCTGATCGTCCCCGACCAGTCCGCCAAATCGTCGGCGCTGATCGCCTGATCGCCCTGCCGCCCGATGAGCACCGCTTCATCCCCGGCGCTTACGTCCATACCGGTCACGTTCACCATGCATTGGTCCATGCAAATGGTGCCGACGACCGGCACCTTGCGTCCGCGGATGAGCACGTGGGCCGCGCCGGTCAGGCGGCGGGAGTAGCCGTCGCCGTATCCGACCGGCAGCGTCGCGATTTGCTCCTCTTTGCTCGTCTTGTAGACGCCGCCGTAACTGATCGGGGTGCCGGCGGGCACGGTTTTCACCATCACCACTTGCGTGACCAGGCTCATGACCGGTTCCAGCGCAACGCGCTCCCGGCTCACTTCCCGGGAGGGATACAGTCCGTACAGCCCGATGCCGAGACGCACCATATTGAAGCAGTATTCGGGAGTGTCGATGGCCGCCGCGCTGTTGCCGGCATGCACAAAAGGAAAACGGATTCCTTTCGCCTCGTAATGGCCGACGATGCGCCGCATCCGCAAATACTGTTCCCGGGTGGGCGTTTTGTCCGCCTCGTCGGCGCGGGCGAAGTGCGTGAACAGCCCTTCGACGGACACGCTCTTCAGCGCCAGGGCACGGTCGATGAAGCGGATCGCTTCCCGTTCGTCCCTCAGCCCGATCCGGCCCATCCCGGTATCGATCTTGATATGGATTTTCAGGGGAAGGGGATGTTCGTTCGCCTGCTCCAGCGCGTCCAGCGCTTCTTCGCTGTACACCGTTAAAGAAATATCGTATTCCCGGGCGACGTCAAACCCGTGCGGCGGGGTGTAACCCAGCACCAAAATCGGCACGCCGACGATGCCCGCCGCGCGCAGTTCGATCGCTTCGTCCAGGGAAGCGACGCCGAAAGCGTCGACACCGCATTCGGCCGCTTCTTTGGCCAGCTCCACCGAGCCGTGGCCGTAGGCGTTCGCCTTGACGACCGCCATGATGCGGATGTCCGCCGGCAGCGCGCGGCGATACGCCTGCACATTGCGCCGCCAGGCGTCCAGCGAAACGATCGCCCGGGTCGGACGATACAACGGAACCATGTTGAAAGCACCTTCTCCCCCGACATACCGCGTCCGGTGCGCTCCCGCACCTCAATAAACCTTATGTTAATCGGTTGACGCGGGACTGTCAACGAATCCGGACTTCCAACAAATGGCATGCCGTGCATTCTCCCGGGTTTATTTTCCGACCTGGCCTTCCACCGATTTGGCGATCGCGATCATTTCTTCTTTCGGAAGATCGCCGGAGGACAGACGGTACTCCACACCGTCCAGCAACCAGTACAGCGTTTTCTGCTCCTTGCCGGTCAGCACGCCGTAGGTAAAGCCCAGATCGACAATCTCGCCGGACGGCGACGACACGTTGACGGCCTGCGGCAGCGACTCCATCAGCGTGTAACTGTATTTGCCGCCGAAGCGCAGCACAACGGCTTCGCTGTCGCCGATTTGCACCGGGACGGTGCCGATTTTTTGCACGTCTTCCGGCATATACGCGGGGTCGATAATGCCGAAGGAAGCTTCCCGCACGGTGTCCGCATCCGGCGCCGGTTCCTCCGCTTCCCCGATATCCACCGTGGCGGAGGCGACGGCCGACAGCATCTCGAAGGCGGCGAGATTGTTGGCCATGTCGAAATTCGCTTTGTCAAACTTGCTGCCGAACTCGAATTCGGAAAAATGCATGGACACGATCTGCCGGCCGTTCGGATCGAAAATGTCCACGTGCTGCGGTTTGTAGTCTTTTTTGTCCAGCCAAATTTTTTGCCGCGCGAACGTATGGTTCGGATAATTGCCGGCCACTTCGAACACATACGCGCCCTTTTCCTTGTCTTCCGCAAGCTGGCGGTGGCTGTCGTTCAAAATGCCCTCCACCAGCGTTTGGTACAAATACGCCTGCCCCTGGTTTTTCGGCCAATCGCTCTGGAAGCGGAAGCTTTTTTTCAGATGCGGAGTGAGCACGAACACGCCCTCGTCGTTGCGCAGCACGATCTGCGTCACGTCTTTTTTCTTGTTGGTCAGTTCGATGCGGTAATAGTTCGGCTGCTTGAACCAGACTTCGACGCTGTATTCCTGCGCGGAGTCCCCGCCGGACAGCGTCATCGTTCCGCTCCCCTTGTAACTTTCCAGGTTGTTCAATTTGCTGCCCAAATCCTTGACGACGTCGTCCGCGCTTTTGCCGCCGCAGCCGGCCAGAAACACCGCCAAGGCCGCCGACACGGCCAACAGCCATGCGTACTTGCGCATACATCCATCCCTCCACCATGTTTCGTGCCTGGAGTGAGCTGCACGTTCACTCGCCCGACTTGATACATGTCTATGAGGGAACTTGGACATTTATGCGGACGGGTTTGACGAGCCGGGGCGGGCTGGAAGCGGAAGAATCTGCGAGCGGGGGCATGTATATGCCCGGAGAGGCTTCAAGGCATACACGGCGGGGACAACCTTGAAGGCACTGGCAACCCCCTCGTTGCAAACAAGGTGCAAACAGCGGCGAAGTGAAATTGCTTACAGCAGGCCCTTGATGCAAACGCCCGTTTGGATCGGCAGGCAATGGAAAAGGGAACCCAAGCTGGGTTCCCTCATACAAAAAGATACCACACAGTAGACCCAGTGGACCGTGATTGCTTATTGTGGATGATGAAGAGGGGGATCCGCCTCTGGATCTGCTTGCGGCTAACCTGTTTTTCCACAGTTGGTTTCAGCCCGCGATGAGAGATTTCCGACGTTAACATCTAACTTTCAATGAAAAACCCAGTATATTCCAGTATATTAACGACAAATAGATAACAACAAGTGTAAAAGGAATCATCATTTTAGTCATTATCCGTCCTGACATTTGTCATATCGTAACCGTCAAGAAACGAAATAGAAGATCCCGAAATGCTGCAAGGCGGCTGCCTCCGCCGCGTGCAGTAAGCATTTGCGAACGAATTGACACCGAATTGCATGAATTGCGCAAAGGAGATGTCCTTCCCTCGATCCGGCAGCTGGCCAAAGATTTGCACATTAGCGTCATTACGACGAAACGGGCCTACGACGATCTGAAAAAGGAAGGATTTATCGCCACCGTCGTCGGGAGTTGGTCTTTCGTCGCCGGCCAAAGCCGGGAGTTATTGCGGGAAATGCGCTTAAGGTGAATTGAAGAGAAATTGGCCGAGGCGGTGGCGGAAAGCAAGGTGCTGAACGTTGCCCTTTCGGAACTGGCGGAAATGCTGAAACTGCTACGGGCATTTTATACGCGAGTGAGCTTATCGGGGTTTCCAATGGCATACATTCCAACAAGTTTTCCGGAGCGAATTTGCAGCAGCATGGCGATCCGTGGTTGGTCCCCTGCCCGAACCAGGATTCCGGTTTCACCGTTCAAGGGGGCAATCTCGAAGTGCAGCGCCCCATGATCAAGATGATCACGCCCGTGACGTGCGGAGAATTGTCTTTGAAACCCTTGGAGCAAAACACGGGCCACGTGATCGCGCGTACGCACCGGATGTTTGAACGCGGACACTTTGCCGCCGCCGTCGGAAACGATGATCACGTCCTCGGCCAGCAAGGATAACACTTGATCGACATCACCTTGCTGGAGGGAGTCAAGAAACCGGCTCACCCATTCTTTCTTGACCGCTTCCGCCGCAATCTGTTCATGTCCGGTGATCCCCATCTTGCTTTTCGCACGGCTCATCAATTTGCGGCAATTGGCCTCCCGCTTGTCAAGCAATTTTGCGATTTCCGGATAATCAAAGTCCATCGCCACTCGCAGCACGAAGACCGCCCGCTCCGCCGGTGTCAGTCGTTCCAATAAGACGAGCATGGCATAGGACAACAATTCCCGGCGGACAATCAAAGATTCCAGCGCGGTTTCCTCGGATGTCCGGATCGGTTCGGGCAACCACGGACCGACGTACATTTCGCGCTTTTTTCGCGCCGATTTCATCAGATTGATGCAGTGATGGGTGACCATCTTGCACAAATACGCCTTCGGCTCTTCCAACTTCTCGGGATGCACATTGCAAGCTTTCACAAACACTTCCTGCACGGCATCTTCCGCGTCAGCCGCCGAACCGGTCAATTGATAGGCCAAGGTAAACAGCAACTTTCGATATTGAGCATACAATTGCTCCAAACATTTCCCTCCTTCCCATGGAAATCGATCAAAGCCAATCTTCCAATCCCAATCCGGTCGTCAAACGGGGAATGACTCAGGCCCGAAGCGGCCCCACGCAATAAACGCGGCCAGCAAGAGATAAATCAGGTTTAGCGCGATCGGCTTGACTTCTCCGTACCGCAGGTGCGCGACCATTGCGCAAATCATCAGCAACATCCAACACACCGCCGTCACCGGCACCAGAACCGGCACAATGTTCACGGCGCCGGGCAAGATCAAGCCGACCGCCGCCAAGATCTCCAGAACCCCCAACAACTTGACAAAGCCGCCGCTGGCATCCCCGACCCACTGCGCGCCGGGTTGTTTGGCCAGTTTCGCTTTCGGTACGACCAATTTAATCAGACCTCCCGTCAGGGCGACGATGGCGAGCATTCCGGCAGCGACCCACAATGTCACGTTCATGCCCATTTCACTCCTTTACATTTTACACATAGAACAAGAAAGCGCTCGAATTTGTGACATCGGAACGCTCGCTTGGAACTTAAGGTATGTTCAATCTTTTGCATAAGGTGAGGGGAAGCCTGACTGGTTCCCCTCATCACAAATATTCGCTTGGCAGCATCACCGCAGACTTTCATGCACGCAGTCGCCAAAACATTCCGAATGGCCCGGATGACGGTCCCGATCCATTCAAAGCGTTACCGTTGGATGGGATGCGGACGAATTCGCAAGCTCCTTAAGCAAAATATCGACCTTTCCCGGGTCACGCGCGCCATGCCGTTCGACATCAAATCCTTGAGAGAAGAATCAAGGGATGAACTGGGAGGTTATACAAAAACTGCACCTCCAACTGTTAGAATGAGTCTTACAATTGGGGTGCAGTTCACGATTCTGCGGTTCTTTTGCGATAGAAGCATGGATGGAACCATTTTAATGCAACGGCAATGCGGGCGCTTCCGATCGCGCGTCGCCGCTCTCCTTCATACCGAATCGATCCCACCGGCCGCTGAACGCGATTCGGCATAGATGCGGTACAACAATTCGTCGTGCTCGGGAGCGGCTTCGACGATTTCCGGCACGGACATCCCCCGCTTCTTCGCTTCCCGGAATCAAATCAACCCGGACTTCTGCAGCAGTCTGCGTACGAGCACGGCAACTTCCGCCCGCGTAATCGAATCGCCGGGCGCAATCCGGCCGTCAATCCGGCCGGAAACGATGCCCGCCTTGATCGCCGCCGCCACGCCGGATCTTGCCCATTTCGAGACGCCGGCCGCATCCGCGAACGAAGCGAGCGTCTGTTCCGCATCCGCGGGCGATACGTCCGCCGTCAACCCGGTTATCGCCATCGCTCTGGCGATGATCACCATCGCCTGTTCGCGGGTGATCCGCTCCGCCGGACGGAACGTGCCGTCCTCGTAGCCTTCCATCAGGCCGTATTCATAAGCCGTCCGGACGACTCCGGCGTACCAGTCGCCGCTCTTGATGTCGGTGAACGGAACCGTTCCGTCTTCCGGCGCCAGCCCCAGTCCTCTGACGATGATGGCGGCAAATTCCGCCCGCGTAATCGGCAGATCGGGCGCGAAGTTCTCGTTGCCGACCCCGTTGACCACCATCCGGGAGCCCATGTCGTTGACCGCTTCCTCGGCCCAATGCCCCGCCGCGTCGCGGAACGCGAGCGGATGCCAGACGACGGCATAGATGCTGTTCGTCAGGCTGTTGATTTTGGCGTAATACTTGCCGTCGATGAAGACGATTCGGGTCGGTACATGGCGAACCTTCCCGTCCGGTTCCACAACGACGCCGGTCGTGATCTTACCGGGATCGACGCCTTCGGGAATCGCGATCGTCCGTTCCACATACGCGTTGAAGCGCGACACCTCGACCGTCTTGTCGCCGAACGTCGCCGTCACCTTAAATTCGAGCGGCGGGACGACGATAGCGAACGTTTCGTTCGTGCCGAGGCGCTGGAGGACGCCGGACAGATCGGCAGCCGGCTTGGCAATTTCGATCCGAACCTTGATCTCTTCCAGCTTCACGTTGCCGCCGAAAAGTTCGGCAATGGAGTCGATGCGGATCAGCCCGGCGGGCAGCGTATACGTCGCTTGCTCCGTCTTGATCTCAACGACCGCCTGAATCCGCTCCATGATCTTGACGATTTGCCCGGCCAATTCGCCGGCGGCGACGTCGGCTTGCGATAAAATCGGAATAGTAATGACGGCGCCCTCGCCCACCGCCGCCAGCTTCTCCTCGATCTTGGCCGGATCGACCGTCACCGTGACGTACGTCCGCCCGTCCACCACCGTTGTCTTGGCCGTGCCGACGCGCTCCGCCTTGCCGTTCACGAGCACCTCCACACCGGTTTCCCAAGGCACCAGCAACACCGGCGAAGGAGGAACTTGCGGCGTCGCGCTCACCTCATTCGAGGCCGGGCTGATGCCGGCCGGATTGACCGCCTTGACGATGAAGAAATACGTGGTGCCGTTCGTCAAGCCGGTCGCATCGTACACCGCATCGGTCACGTCGGCGATTGCCGTCCCGTAGTCCGTGGAAGCCGTCCGCATATAAACCAAGTAGCTGACCGCACCATACACCGGGCTCCACTCGATTCGGACATGCCCGTTGCCGGATGTGGCCGTTTCGATGACCGGCGCCTCGAGCGTCGGCCACGGAAGCGATACGGCCGAGCTTACGATTGTCGGCAATCCCTCCGCTTCAAACGCGATGCGGGCTCCCACCACCGCCGCGGCATTGGCCGCACCCAAATCGGTAAATGAGACCACTCCGGCTTCAGCTCTCCGGGACGTCGTCCCCGTCAAGCTCCACGTTCCCGAGTCTTCCTTGACGGCGGTGACAACCGTCGAATCGTCATGGACGCTGATATTGCCGAATGCGTCCACGAGCGTTACAACCGGCTGCTGGGCAAATGTCCCTCCGTTGGAAGCGGGTGACGCGATATCCCCGGTCAGCTTCATCGAAGCGGCCGGGCCCGCAACAGGCGTAATATCGACAGTGTCCGTGGAGGCGACGCCGGCAATGCCGAAGGTGATCGACTGCGCATCCGCTTTGTTCAACTTCAAATCGACCGTCGCCTGGCCGGCGGTGAACAGAACGGTCACCGTCTTCGCCGCACCGGTTAATGGCTCATCGTCAATCGACCCAAAGCTGTGATCCGGCGCCTCTTCATAGCCGGAGACAGTCACGTCGTACTCGCCGGTAAACGCGGTTACGGGATTCCCCAGCGCGTCCTTGACCGTCAGCGTGACAATATTGCTCGCTCCTGCAACGGGCGAAGACGAGGCGGGGGCTGCTTCGACGGACTGCGTTCCCGCATCCACGAGGACACCCGTCGTATCGCCCGCATTGTGCAGCTGGGGCAAGATGCCGTTCCCCGCGAAGTCGGTCATCGTCCCGCCGGACAGCTCGATGGCACTGCCCAATTCGATGCCGTCCGCGTCCTCATCGCCGGATTTCACGACGTATTCGAAAACGATCCCGTTCGTGCCCGTTCCGGATACGTAGGCCGCTTTTACCGAAGCCGTGCCGATCGTAAGCGGCAATGCAGGCGTTCCGCCGTCCGTCTGAACCACGACGTCTTCGCTGAATTGCACCGTGAACGAGAGCGTCTGTCCAAGCGTGTATGTGCCCGCCGCAGGCACGCTGACGCCCGTGACGTACGGCGCCACCGCATCCACAAGCACGCCGGCCGTATTGCCCACGTTGTTCAGGGTGAGCACAGCCGCGTTGCCCGCGGCATCGACGATGCCGGCTCCTGCCGGCAAACTCAACGACGTAACGGCAATGCCGTCATCATCCAGATCTCCGGAAGCGACCGTGTAGCGGAATTTCAGCTCGCTGCCGCTCACAGACTCGATATACATAGCCGGCCGCAACTCTTCCCCGATCTCCAGGTTCAGCATCGGCACGCCCGTCACCGTGACCGGCTCGTTCATCGCCACGATAAACTCGAGCGCTTGCCCCTCCGCGTAGGTCCCGTCCGGCGGCACCGATACGCTGGTAACTTGCGGCGCCACCGCATCGACCTTTATCTGGCTAGTGTCCCCTATATCGCCCAGCGTCAAGTCGGCGTCCACGGAACGTGTTTTGATCGAGCCCTCGTTCACGATCAACGCATTGACCGATATGCCGTCTTCATCGAGATCGCCTTCTTCGACGGTATACCGGAACAACAGCTCCTTCGTTTCCGAACCGGAGACGTAATCGGCGCCGACCGTTTTGTTTCCTACCGTCAGGCTGAGCTGCGGCGTGCCTTCCACCGTGACGGGCAGGTCGAATTTCACCGTAAATTCCAGCGAGTCCCCTGCCGTATACGTACCGTTAGGCGGGAGAACCACAAAGGAGACCGTCGGTTTCTCGACGATGATCACCGTGACGTTGAACGACGCCGCGGCATACCCGTCGTTGACTCCGATGCGGAAGTTGTCGGCTTATATATAACCGAAGGGTTGATAAGTGATGATGCCGCCGGGTGTGATATCCGCTTGACCGGAGAGAGCGGTGGCGCCGATGATCGTCAAAGTACCGAGGACTGGAGGCAATTCCTCCCACCAGGTCAACGTTTGCCCCGAATCGGTGTCCCTGACACGCAGAAGGTGCTTGAGATCCACAGGATCATCGTTGACGAGCACGGTCAACTTCGAGTCGGTGCTGATAAAGACAGGCCGATGATTGATCCGCAGCGTTGCGGCACCGGACGTTGACGATTGGCCATTGGCGCCGGTGACGATGACGCGGTACAAATAACCATCCATGTCCTCCGTGGTGGATTTCAGATTCAACGTGGAGGTTGTTGCGCCGCTGTACACGTCGCCGTCGCTGATATTTTGGAAGCCGCTGCCCGCATTGACTTGCCACTGGTACGTCAAGTCCCCCATCCCCGTGGCCTGAACCTGGAAGGTGGCGCCGTCCCCAGCAGTGACAAGGGTGTTGGACGGATGGGAGGTAATGCTGGGGGGTTCATTCGCCGGATCTGTGACCGTCACCGCTCCGGGGCCAACCACTTCAAACTTGACATGGCCGGTCACGCCGGATGCGTAACTGGTCATAACGATGTAGTAGGCTGTTCCTGCCTCTAACGGTACGTTAACCATGGAAGAATACAATAGTGGGGGGTCCAATTGGGCATTCGTGTCGTCGTTGCCGGCATAAAGGTAGGCCATCGGCTGTGCGGGATCGAAGCCGCCTTTGTACAAAAACAGCGTTGTTTCTTTATCCTCAATCGTGGTTCCATCCTCTAAAACCTTGATGTCGAAATTTCCGGAAGCGGAGGGAACGAATTTCCGGACGAAATAGTTTCTTTGGTAGGCCGGATTCATCGGACTGGCTTCCATTGTATAGTTGCCGTCACCGCTCACCCAAACGTTCGTATTGCTTTGATAAAACCAAGTCAAACTGTAAAATAAATTCGCACTCAGATAATCTGGATGACCATCGTCTGCACCAACGATATCCCCGGGCATCATCGGACGAATGAACGTTTCACTATTATCCAGATCTCCTTCGAACGGCGTTGTAACGGTATCGGCGTACGCCGTTGTGGAAAAATAACCCGAAAATACGACGACCAGCCCGATGCATAATGCCAAAACATATGTGAAGGCTTTTTTCCCAGCTGATCCAACTCTCATACTTCAATTCCCTTCCCATTTGGAATTTCTTTACATAGCTAATTCCAATATCCCATAAGAAGGGTTATTTGTCTACAAAAAATGGAAACGATCCCGCATACAGTCGGCATCGAACCGAGCGGAAACAACGTCTCGCAAACCATCGGGGAAGGAGGGCAGATTGTATCTGGCCGATCTTAAGAATGAGCCGATCATCGTCTCACGCAAACGCGCGCTTGTATCAGAATGCATGAAAAAGGGAACCCATCAGCGGATTCCCTTTTCATGGCTCCCCAATGCAAACTGTTACAATTCCTCCATCATGGATCGGGCAATCTTGACAAACTCTTCTTTACCCACGGATTTCGCCGAGCCGAGCGCAACGTGGACGCCGCCGGTCTGGAAGGTCAACGTTCGCTGTTCCGGAAACCATAGCAGTTTCTGTCCGCCGGGAAACAAAATCGTCTCCGCGGTTTCCCCGGGAGCGGGTTCCGCCAAATTCCGGTTGGATTGCTCCACGGAAAAATGCGGATAAACCAACTCCAACGAATGCTTGGTGAATCGAATTTCCATCAGGTAATCGTCCGCCATTCCCTTCGCCGGAAGCAGGGGTTCGATGCCGTATTTTCGCCCCGCCGCGCGGACGGACTCTTTCTGTTCGTCCGAATACCGGATGGCTTCGCGATCTTCTCCCGGCCCGGCATATTCGGAAAACGGAATGCTCTTCTCCACGGCAACGACCCGCCAGGTTCCTTCCGTCAGACGCACCGCTTCCACAGCCGTCTTCCTGTTCCCGGCGTCGTCCGCAAAGACCACCGTGACATGATCATCCGCATGCCATTCCAGGCGCGATTGCAGCGCGCTCCCTTCATCGAGCGGTCTGCCCAGCCCCTGAACGATGGCGACAGCCGCCGGATCCGCCAGCCACGGCTGGTGGCCGCCCAATTTCCAGGCCAAATTCTGGGGTTCCAGGCTTCCCTCCGCGATCCTCCACCCATCCTCAGTCAGCGTCACGGTAAAGAATCCCGCATAGTAGTATTCGCCCAACTGACGCTTGTTTCCGGCGAACTCGAGATGTTTCGTCTCGGCAAAAAAGCGGGCATGTCCATCCTGCATTTCGGCTTCGTACAGTTTCAACAGCTCAACATGCGCCGTTCCGGACCATGAATCCAAAAATTCCTCAAAAGAATGTTCCGCCCGCCATGCCGCACTCCAATAATGGTAAGCCGTTTGATAAGGTTGCTGCCCCATGCCCAGGGTCCCTCCTGCAGCCGCCGATTGTTCGAGCGACAGGTTGTTTGCGTAAGCCAAGGAGGCGAAGTAAGCTTGCAGCAGCATTTCGGGTGAGGTGATCTCCTGCGGCAAACGAGGGTAACGGTACGGATTTTCATATTGGCCGCTTTGCGTTTTCGTGTCAATCATGACAGCGCGGTTTTCCTCATCCCATTTCACTTCCGCTCCCAACGCTTCAGCGATCCAACGGATGGGAGCCATGACCCTTCCTTCCATCATTTGAGGCGGGACGTCCGTCTGCATCGTTTTTCCGTTGATGATGAGCCGAATCGGGTTTTCGGCGACTGCCGTTGACACCGTCGCGCACGCGAAGACAACACATATCGCGATTCCTGCAATCGAGAACCTTATCTTTTTTCCCGGCTTCTTCTTCACAATCCAACCCTCCCGTAAACCCCATTTTTTTGAAGAGACTTCATTATATTAGACGGAACACAGCCGAACGAGGTTGTTTCTGCGCGAACGGCGAAGATATCGGAGAGTTTGATTGAACAGTCATCCGGCGGAAGAACCTCCCGTTATCCCGGATTCTGAAAACCTGGAGCCGGCAATGAATCATATACCAGCAACAAACCGTTCGGATGCCAATAACCAGATTGCAAAAGAGGCGGAATCGTGGGACCAAATCCATGATTCAATCGTTACAACAAATTCCATTATTCATAAGCGAGGTTAAAGATCGCAAAGTCCTGATTGTATTTCAACAGATCCCCGTTGCAGTAAAGGAAATACTGGGTGAACCCGAAGTACGCGGGACGGCAACCTTTGAAATGACAAATTACACCATCCGGCGGGCGGCAGCCGAAATTAGGGATACGGCCGAGGTTCTGAACATATCCAACATTAACAAGCATGCCGCGGCAGCACTTCCCGACGGGACACCGATATTTGAAAACCAAAGCCCAATCAAATGGGAAAACATGCTGGTACAAATCATAAACAACGGCAGCGGCCGTTCGGGAAAGCCGGATCTCAAGTCGGATGTATCTTCACAAATTGCTTATGGTACGGATGGAAGCGGAGTTGATGTTTTGGGAGAGCAGGGGTTGGAGGCAAATGCGAAAAAATACACATTGGCATTCGTGAAACAAAACGGCGAAAATAAATATGTCTTGCTAGATTATGTGCCTCACCCGTCTGAGAAAGACGTAACGATGATCTATTCGATTGTTTTGACAACCGACGAGAAACCGGAAACCGTAAAACAATTTTTGGATGAAAAGACATGGAAACCTTTTGATCATGAATAAAACAATTCTCGCACTGCCTCCCAATGCCAACATTTCATAGAAGGAGAAGTTCGCATGTTTTCCGATCTCGTTACGAGCGACGGATTGCTGGACAAAACAAAAGTGACAAAGTGGGAAACGATTTACAAAGGGATGAACGGAAAGAGGGTGGAACGGTTTTACATCCGAACGGAACAAGGAGTCGCATCCTATATTTTCAAGCCGCTGAACAACCGGGAATCGGTCGGACGGGAAGCGTGGGTGCACCAAAACCTTCTTCAACTTTTGCCGCGGATTAAAGTGCCGAAACTGCTTGCCTCCGCCAGTCACCAAGATCCTAACCGCTATTGGGCTGTTTTCGAAGATTTGGGGCCGCTGGAGCATCAACTGTCCGATCATGAAGTGGTGCAAGCCGCCGCGCTCATCCCTTGCTGGCATCAGTTGCCGCTTTCCCTCATTCCACGCAGCTTGAAAGGGAATAAACCGCTGTACCGCGATATATTGCGCCATGTTCAACAAAACTGGGAACATGCGGAGAGCCTTTTGCTCCGTCTCGACATGCCGCCAAAATGGCTAAACCTGTTGCGACAAACCGTTTTTGGAACGAAACAAACGGTTCGCGCGGAAACGGTAGTCTCGCACGGCGATTTCCATCGAGGCAACATTGCCGTTGCCGGCGGCGAACTTGTCGTTTTGGACTGGGAACACGCCCATCGAAATTCGCCGTTTTGGGACTTGTACCATTTGCTCGATTTGACCCATCCCGTATTTCGCAGACAAACGAGCGATGCGTTGAGACAATCCGCGCTGAACGCCTACCTCGCATCAAGGCGCAGTTTGGGTTGGGAAGAAACGCCCGACTTTATCCGCTCCTATTACGAATATGCCGCCGTTCACTCCGTCTGGATGTTGCTTCTAATTCAAGACGATCTGAAACGAGACGTCTGGGAGCAATCCGGTTTGCGGAAAGCGCAAGCCGAAACGTATGCTTCTTTGGAGGATTGTGTCCGTTATCTTTTTGATGGATAAGTTTGTGTTACAGCTGTTGGCATTGAGAAAATATGGAAAATTCTTCTTTTTTCTCGATAGAAGCATGATATAATCAGAGCGTGCAGACAGACGGCTCATCAAGGGCGTCGAGATGTGAAAGAAGTCTGTTTCATCGAACGGATGTTAAAATGTTCCACGAGGAATTGAAAATCATGAAACGGGGAGTGAATAACGGGTGAACAGCAAGGAAAGGTTTTCCAACCGCGTCGAGGCGTATCAGAAGTACCGTCCCAGCTATCCGCCAGAAGCTCTGGATTATTTATACAGCGTGGTCGGACTGCGTTCGGACAGCCGAGTTGCAGACATTGGAGCCGGCACGGGCATATTTTCAAAGTTGCTTCTGGAACGCGGCAGTTCCGTTATCGCCGTCGAGCCGAATGACGCCATGAGGGCGGCTGCCGAGAAAACCCTAAAAGGTTATCCGAACTTTCGCGCTGTATCAGGTTCTGCGGAATCTACCGGATTGCCCGATCAGTCGGTGGAGTTTATCGTCTGTGCGCAGGCGTTCCACTGGTTTGATCAGACCGCGGCGAAAGCCGAGTTCCAAAGAATTCTCCAGCCCGGCGGAAGAGTCGTATTGATTTGGAATACACGCCTTTCGAAAGGAACCCCGTTTCGTGAGGAGTACGATCAGTTGCTTGAAACGTACGGAACCGACTACAAAGAAGTCAAACATACCAATATTTCGAAAGCGATGCTGCAGTCCTTTTTCAAGGAAGGTACGATGCGCGAAAAACGGTTCAGCATGAACCAGCAATTCGATTTCGAAGGATTGAAAGGTCGGTTGCTGTCGTCATCCTACAGCCCTGTCCCCGGACATCCGAATTACCATCCGATGATCGCGGAGCTTCGTCGTCTATTTGACAGGCATCATCAGAACGGGATCGTTCTTTTCGAATATGAAACGGAAATTTTTTGGGGAGAGGTATAACATCCCGAGCCCGATGAAATGAACGAATGATGTCGCGCTCTACGCTCACGAGAGGCGAGGGCACCTGAACTCGGGTGCCCTCGCCATTTGTATGAATCGGTTTGTTATTTTCGCATAATCACCGTCTTCGTCTCCGCATGCCAGTCGATGTCCATGCCGGCCAGTTCCGCCAGTTGGCGCAGGGGCACGTAAATCACGCCGTCAAGGACGAACGGCGCCACGTCGGCCTTCGTTACCGTCGATTGACCATCCGTGCGCAGCGTGATTTTGGACTTGCCGACGGCCAGCGAAATCGTTCTCCCGTCACCCGACAACACCATCTCGCCGCCCTCGGCGGCGACGGTGAAACCGGCCGCTTTCGCAACGGCATCCAGCGGCGCCATCGTGCGGCCCGACCGGATGACGGGCGGCCTGTCGAAAGCGATTTGCCGGTCGTTCAGCAGCACGCGGACCGTGCCGTCCGCCGTCCATCCGTCCGGCAGCGCGTAAAATTCGATTTTGCGGATTCGATTGTTGTACATGTCCGCCACCAACAAATCACCGTTCGGAAGAACGGCGACGTCCGCCGGATAGTCGAGCAGCGCCTGCTCGTCGAAGCCGTTGCGGTAGCCGTAATTTCCGGCGGCGCTTCCGGCGACGGTCGTCACGCGTCCGTCTTTCAAATAGCGGATGGCGTGGTTCAGGCTGTCGGCGATATAGACGCCGCCGTCCCGATCGACGGTGATGCCTTTCGGGCTGTTGAAGCGCGCTTCGGCGGCGGGTCCGTCCGCGTACCCGCCTGCCGCGTACAGCGCGTTCTCCGCCAAATCCCCGCCTCCGGCGACGGTCGTGACCGTTCCCGATGCGAAATCGATATAGCGGATGCGCTGGTTGCCCGTGTCGCTGACGTACAGATTGCCCCCGCTGTCCAGCGCAAGACCGGACGGCTCGTTGAACAGCGCCTTAGCCAGCGGTCCGTCGGCGAAGCCGCCGGCCGGCACCACGACGCCGTCGTAAGCCTCCACCGCCCGCGTGGACAGGGCGTTCAGCGTCGTCACCTCGCCCTGCGGTGTGATCTTGCGGATCGCGTGGTTGAGCGTATCCGCGACGTACACGTTGCCCTCCGCGTCGACGGCGACATCCATCGGGTAGTGGAACAATGCCTCGCTCCCCGCACCGTCCAGGTGGCCCAGCACTCCGCTTCCGGCCACGGTGGCAACTTCGCCGGAAGGAGAGATTTTGCGAATCGCGTGGTTGGCGGCGTCCGCGACGTACACGTTGCCGTGACGGTCCGCGGCCAGTCCCGTCGGGTTCCAGAAGAGGCTGCTCTCCGCGGGGCCGTCGCTCAAGGCGCCGGCGGGAAGGCCGGCTTCGTCGAATATGACGGACACGGGGGTGCCGGCGTAGACGGAGACATTTCCGTTACGGATGAGGCGGATGCGGTGGTTGCCCGAATCCGCCGCGAGGATGGAGGAACCGTCGCCGAGCACGAGCAACGCGGCGGGGTGGCGGAACTCGGCCTCATCCGCCGGTCCGTCCAGTTCGTCAAACACGCCGGATCCCGCCACGTCGCGGGTTTGGATCAGCGGTCGGCCTTCCGACCACACCATGGCGGAGGCGGCGGGGGCTGTCCCGAAGAGCAGCGCCGCCGCCAGTCCGGCGACCGTCATTTTTCCGATACCGTTTGACATCCATTGCTTCATGGTCTGATTCATGGCAACCCTCATCTCTCACACTATGAAAGGATTTTTGTCAAGCTTGACGTTGACGCCCGGCCCGGTCCGAACGACGGGGACAATCGGATTGCCTTCCGCGTCTTGGATTTGAAAGTAGACCAGATCGATGATCGCATCGTCAAATGATTTTCCGGGGGACATATGAACCACGATTTTCGCCATATATTCCTTCTCGGAAAATTTCACTCCGTTCCCGCTTGGGGAGAACTCGTATTTCAGTCCCCAAACTTGACGTTCGAGTTCCGGATCGTATCCTTCCAACGATCCAAAGTAATGTTCATCATCATGATCGATGCCGAATTTGCCCGAGTTGTATTCACCTGAAAAATCTTGAATCTCATTCGGCTCATAAGTGGACAGATTATGCCTGAAATAGAATTTCGCTCCGTAAACCGCGTTGCTTACCGTGAAGTTGGCCAAATCGATCCGGATTTCAAACGAGTTGGGGCTGTCAGCCACCGGAACCTTCGTAATATACACGACAGGTCCGATGATGACTTCCTGCTCTTCGGATTCGCTGTCGTTGTGCAAACCGTTTTCGCTCACAAACTTCGCCTTGTACAAGGCAGGTCCCCATTCCTCGTCGAGGGGGATCGTGCGATCGAAGGTGACGGTTTGCATACCGGCCTCCAGGCTTTTCTCACCGATGGGCTGCCAGAGATCGTCCACCAGTTGATAAAAGCGAACCGTGCCTTCCGGCTTGCCGCCGCCGGGGGCCTTCACCGCCACATTCGCCTCGAACGTCACCGTGCCGCCGGGTTCCGCCGTTTCCGTGTTTGCAGCCAGCTGTACCTCCGTATTCGCCTTAACGACGGTCAGGATGGCACCGGCCGACGTGCTGCCGGCAAATTGCTGCGGTACGCCGGCATAAGTCGCCGATACGGTGTACTCGCCAATCCCGACCCCGGCCATGGCCGAGCCGGCCCACATATCCTCGTCCACGGTCAGCCTTGCCTCGCCGTTCGTGATCGCCCCGGAACCGATCACGAAGGAATCGTGTTCGGACTCGATTTTGAACTCGACCGTGCCTCCGTCCGGGACGGTTTGGGAATTCGCAGCCGTCACCAGAGCTTCGAGCGTAAACGGTTGCCCGTATACGATGTTCGCGGGGTCCGGGATCACCGTTGTCAACGTGGCGACGGGGCTCACCGGCGGCGTGCTTGGAGTCGGCGGATTTTCCGGCGTGCTTGGAGCAGTCGGTTCCTCCGGCTGATTTGTACCTGACGAAGGGGAATGAGAAGCAGGAATGCCTTTGTCCATCCGCATCTTCTCATCTTCTCTTTGTTTGGCCTTCTCATCCAGGAGATTCCGCTGTTCCTCATCCAACTGCCGCCTGTACTCTTCCTTGGCTTTGTTCTGCTTCTCTTCTTCCGCCCGCCGATTGGCCTCCTCCTGTTCCCGTTTCTTCTCTTCCAGCCGCTGCTGGATGTCCTCTTCTTTTTCTTTCAGGAGCGCGGTCTTGTCCTCTTTTTCCCTCGCCCTCTCCTCACGTTCCCGCTCGGCCTGCTCCCGCTTCTGCCGGCGTTGTTCTTCCACTTCCGGGTCGATTCCGGCCGTGCGGTCGATCGGCGGGATATCGCGATCCAGGTCGTATTGCCGATTCTCTTCTTTGATCGTCTGTTTGACCGCTTCCATGATGTCCTCCAACATCACATCATCCAGGCGGCCGGACTGAGCGGCGGCCTTCAGGATTTGGGTCAGCGAGTTTTCCACAGCGGCTCTGTATCTGGCCAGTATTTCTTCTTCGATAAGATTCAATACGGTTTCCTCATCAAGCTCGTCGAGGTTGTCGAGAAGCTCCCGATTTTCCTCGTCGATGAGCGCCTTGTTTTTCAGCATCTTGGCGAGGACCGCGTTTGAGACGGATACCGTGATGTCTTCGGGATCTATGTAACCATCGTCCGTCCAGTTGTCCAGCCAGGGATAGATCGTTGCTTGCTGTGACGGCAGCAACAGAACTCCCTGACCATCCGGCGAATTGGAGCCCGTCTCGACCAATCCTGCGTTGACGATGATCTTGGGTAGGCCCGTTTTCGGAAGGAACACAAAACGATTCACGATGTGATCGCAGGCACGCGAGTCGTCCAAGAAAATCGGTTCGCTGCGAAGAGGTCGACCCATGGATACGCAGTTGAAAAAAGGGGTGCTTGAACTGTGCATCCTTCACCAATTGTCCCTGAAGGACATGTACGGTTATGAGCTCATGAAAACGGTGAAGTCCGCTTTTCCGGACGTCTACGACGCATCGATTTACGCGATTTTGCGCAGAATTCACGCGGAAGGGCATACGGATGTTTATTATGGCCGAACCTCAGGCGGACCGCAACGAAAATATTATCGCTTGACGTCCCAGGGCTACGAGCATTTCCAAAAAATGATGAGCGAATGGCAAGAGATTCTTCTCGCCGTCCACCGGTTGGGCATATCTACCTGAATTTCTTCGAGACTAACGATATTTCAGCATCGCTGTCCGGGCCTATTCGGCACGCGATTCCAATATAACAAACCGCTGTTCACGAGGGGAACCATCGAGGTTCCCCTTTCATTGCACGGAAGTACGCGCACGAGTCTGCCCTTCGCGCATGTTCTTGACTTCGCGCCCCCGTTGGAACGCCTCGCTAGATTTGCACAGCCCCCGGAAACCCCGTCGGTACGCGCATCCACGCGTGGCATGCCGGCGTAAGCCGAACCCGCTTCCTGCATAAAACTGCCCACGCTGCCAAAAGCTAAGAAAGGTTAGGGGGCAAAAACATGACGCTATGGCAGCGGATTCAACAATTTTTCCTCAAACCGTCGAAAAGACCGAAACAGGCCGGAGCTTCGGAACCTTCCCGCGCCCCGTCGATCAGCGGAGATCTCCGGCAAACGGCAAGCGCAATCAGCGACCTGTTGGGAGACAACGACGATTTTGTCAGACGGCGCTTCCACCTTTTCGGTGCCTATCCCGCAAACCTGTTTTACTTTTCAAGTCTCGTCGACGCCGATACGATTCATCGGGAAATTTTGAAACCGCTGATGGCCCCTCTTCCCCGTGCCGACAGCGCTCCCGTCCGCGTGTCCCATCTCAAAGAAATGCTGCTTCGCGATCAGTTGTATTTCTCGGAGGGAGAATGGGTCACCGATTTTTCCACGATGATCGAAGCTCTCATGAAGGGATATTCCGCGATTTTGGTTCACGGCATCGACGCGGCGCTGCTTTTGAAGACGCGCAATATCGACCAACGGGCGATCGATCAACCGAAAACGGAACAGGTGATCCGCGGTCCGCGGGAAGCATTCAACGAACGGCTGGACACCAATCTCGCGCTTCTCCGATACCGGTTGCCGACCGAAAAGTTGAAAGTGAAAACGATGAAGCTCGGGCGATTGACGAAAACGAAAGTCGCGGTCTGTTATCTGGAAGGCGTAACGAACCCCAGCCTTGTTCAGGAAGTGATGCGACGGCTGTCCAAGATCGACATCGACGGCGTCCTGGATTCCGGATATTTGGAGCAGTTCCTTTCGGACAACCGCTGGACGCCTTTTCCGCTCCTCCAAAGCACGGAACGTCCCGATAAAATAGCCGCGGCATTGCTGGAAGGAAGGGTGGCGATCTTTTCCGACGGTTCCCCATTTGCCTTGATCGCTCCCGTCCTGTTTTCCGTGTTTTACCAGGTGGTGAGCGATTATATTGAAAAATCGGTCGTATCCAGTTTTATCCGTCTGTCCCGTTTCATCGCGCTCGTTTTCTCGCTCATCTTTCCTTCTCTGTATGTGTCGATCATTTCCTTTAATCCGGAATTGATTCCGACGGAATTTGCCGTCGCCGTGGCCGGCGGCAGAGCCGGGGTTCCCTTTCCGGCAGTGATCGAAGTGTTGGTGATGGAAATCGCCATGGAAGTTTTGCGGGAAGCGACCATCCGAATGCCGCAGCAGGTCGGCGGAGCCTTGTCCATCGTCGGCGTGCTCGTGGTCGGAGAGGCCGCCGTCGAAGCGGGTTTTGCCAGCCCGATCACCGTCGTGGTCATCGCGTTGACGACGATCGGTTCGTTCGCGACGCCGGCTTACGACGCGGCCTTGGCTTTGCGAATTTTGCGTTTTTCTCTCGTCATCCTGGCCGGGATCTTCGGCTTGTATGGCGTCATGGCCGGCCTGATTCTCATCGCCAACCATATGCTTTCCCTGAAATCGTTCGGCGTGCCGTACTTCAGCCCGGTCATTCCCTGGAGCGCCAAAGGCGCCAAAGACTCCCTGTTCAGAGGTCAGCTGTGGAAGTTGAACAAAAGACCCGAAAGCTATCGTACGCTGAATACGACGAAAGTGGGGAAGGAAACCCGGAATTTGGTCCGGCAGGAGCCGCACAATATATTGGATCCGGTCAGTTACGAAGGGAGGAGGAACAACGATGGAACATCCTCGCCAGGTGACCGCCATCGGGGCGGCGATGGTGATCACTAGCACCATCATCGGCGTCGGGGTGCTGCCGCTTCCGCGTTTTGCCAGCGAGGCGGCGGACACGGGGGGACCGCTCGTGACATTGGCCGGAACCGTGCCGGCTTTTGTCGGCTTGTGGCTGATCACGGCGCTGGGACAACGGTTTCCCGAAAAATCCATTTTTCTTTACAGCGAGGACATTATCGGGAAGTGGCCGGGACGGTTGGGCAGCGCCCTGCTCATTTTGTTTTTCGCCGCGTTGTCGGCGCTGACCGCCCGCGAATTCGGGGAAGTCGTCGTCACCGCGGTGTTGAAGAAAACTCCGCTGGAAGTGACCGTCATCGTCATGCTGCTCTTGGCGGCGATTTCCTCGCGCAACGACGTGGTGACGTTCTCCTATTTGCACCAATTTTACCTGCCGTTTATCCTGGCTCCGGGATTGTTGATTGCCGTCTATTCCTTGAAAAACGCGGAACCGCTGTATCTGCTGCCGATTTGGGGAAACGAGCCCAAAGCGTTCGGGGAAGGGATGTTGACGATCGCCTCCCTGTTTCAAGTATCGTTTATCATGAGCTTGCTCATTCCGTCCATGAGCCGACCATGGAAGGCGATGCGGGCCGGCCTGTCCGGCATGGCGATCGCCGCCGGATTTTATTTGCTGATCGTGATCGCCACGATTGCCGTCTTCGGTCCCGAAGAAACCAAAAAGACGCTTTGGCCTACGCTGGAACTGGCAAGAATGACGTCTCTGCCGGCCAACGTGCTCGAGCGGCTGGACGCGATTTTTTTGATTATCTGGGTCACGGCCGTATTCACGACCCTGTTGTCCAGTTACTATTTGACGATTCATGCGATCAGCAATTTGTTGCGGCTGCGCGACCATAAAATGTTCACGTTCTTCCTGCTGCCGTTTGTGTTCATGTTGTCCATGTGCATCCCCAATGTGCTGGACTTGTATGCCATCATTCGCTTGCTCGGAAAAACGGGATTGATTCTGACCGTCATCTATCCGCTCTTGCTGTTCACGACAGCTTGGATCCGAAAACGGAGGGAAGCATCATGAATCGCCTCAAGCTCGGTTTCGGTCTGTGCCTGATCAGTATCTTCCTCGGCGGTTGCTGGGACCGGCTTGAAATCGAAGACCGCGCGGTGGTCTTGGGCATATCCATCGATGAGGCGGATGAACAAGACGCCGAGGCGGAAAGCAATATCAGCCACAAAAACGACTCGTTTGTCCCGCCGAAAATCGACAAGATGCGAATCACGGCTCAGATCGCCGTTCCCGGCCGCATCCCGCTGGGTCCCGAAAAAGGCGGAGGAACCGACCAAATTCCGGTTTGGGTCGTCCAAGCGACGGGCCATACCATCGATGACGCCATGATGAATTTGCAGCAGCAAATCTCCGACCAGCTCTTTTTCGGACATTTGCGGGTCATCGTCCTCAGCGAGGCGGTCGCCAAAAAGGGGATCGAAAGCATCAGCAGCTATTTTCGCCGCAACTCGGAAGTCCGGCGATTGACCTGGATGATGGTCTCGGAAGGAAAAGCGGAGCATACGATGAATGTCGCGCCTCCGCTGGAACGGGTCCCCGCTCTTTATCTGCTGGCGACGCTGGACCATGCGGTGCAAATGGGCAAATTCCCCAACGATTTTCTCGGCATTTATTGGATCACCAGTTCCAGCAAGGGCCGCGATCCGTATCTTCCCTACATTCGAATCCGGGGCAAAGAGAACATTGAAATTGCCGGGCTGGCCTATTTTAGCGGCGATAAAATGGTCGGTGTGACGAGTCCGTTGGAAATCGGCTTTTTCATGGCGATCAAAGGGATGAATCCTGGAGGATATTCCGCATTTGTCCGCGTTCCGGGGATAGAGCGGTCCATCATGTTTCGAACGACGCATCGGAAATCGAGCACGCAATTGACGATCCAAAACGGGAAACCCCATTTCAAGGTCCGACTTTCGCTCGAGGGCAATTTGGAGGAAAAATCAACCGAAACGTTTTCCCTTACCGAACCCGGTATCCTTGATCAAATCGAGCAGTATTTGTCGCGGGAAGCCAAAAAATCTTACACTTCCCTCATTGCCACAACCCAACGGAAAGGCTCCGACATTTTCGGTTTCGGCGAATATGTAAGGGCGAAAGCCCCCGCCTATTGGAATCGGCACATCAAAACGTCGGAAGCTTGGCATGAAATGTACAAAGAGATTACGGTCGATATCGAGCCGATCCTCAAAATACGGCGGGTCGGCATGAAAAGCTCGTAGGGAGGCCGGCTACATGCTGCAGAGTTTACTGGGCAACTTGCGGGAGACGGCATGGTTGTTACTCGCCTCCGGGCTGCTTGTTTTGTTCCTGGAACCCCGAGCTTACCGGGTATCCGGGTGGCGGAAAGAGAGGAAAGCGTCGATCATTTTGGCGTGGATCAATATCTCGATGGCCGTATTGGCTTTTGTCGCCTCATGGTTCGTCCAGGTGTAGGGGGAGGGAATGAAGACGGGCACGCTGCACGTCGATATTAGCCTATGGACGTAGGTTGGTTCAAACTTCGGTGTTGTTCCCTAACAGCCATGTTGCACGAAATTAGGGAAATCCAATACGGTAGACGGTCGGCGTGCGGCGAGGCCCGGCTAAACGTTACACTCCCGTGCGTTTGCCTCCGGCTTCCTTCAGATTCGGCCTCTCGACCGACACCCTTGCTATTGGCTAATGGTAGGCGCTCGCCAGCCCCCATTCCGGACTTTCACCGTAAAGAAGACACCCGTGCTGGGGCGTATCAACGTGAACACCTGCCATCCAAGGGTGATGGCAGGTGTTGCTGTCATTTATTGATCCGTCGATTTTGCAGGCACAACGAGAACGGCTGGCGAAATATAAGTGCTTTCCCGATAACCCAGATGAAGCACAATGATTTGTTCCTCATCGGTCTGTTCAAAAGGCTCGAAGTAAAAGGTCACGGAATTCGTTTCCTCGTCATATTGATAGGTCGTCGGAATGTCGGTATATTGGCCGTCATTTTCAAGCGAGATGAGGACATCATTGACATTCATGTAGTATTTGTAAGTTTCCCCGTTCCATTCGGACACATACCAATCGGGCTCTTCGAGAAATTCCAGCGTCACCGCGCCGTTTGTCGTGACGATCCGATCAATGTTGCTGTAACTGAGCCGCACGGTTTGGCTGGCGACGACCGATCCGTCCGTTTTCGAAGTGGCCACCACATCAAAATCGGTAATCCACAAATACCAGCCGATTGTCAGTTCGCCGCCATCCGGATCGATATGGACGCCATGGCGGATTTCTTCATTGGTCTCATAGTCTATGCGGGAGTTTTCCCACAAGGGCAAATGAATATCGTAGGGAAATTTCAGGCTCCAGACCACATTCTTGTCCCCATTGGACAAGCTGTATTGGAACCGCTGCATGTCCCCGTAGTCATAATCCAGAACGATGTGCGTTTCCCCGACGATGTGGACTTGCAGCGGAGGCAATTTCGCCGGATCGGACGGCGTGGCCGGTCGCGCTTTCAGCTCCGTCATGCCGGAATCGATCAGGTTTTTGATAAACTGAACGGCCTCCGCCCGCGTCAGCAGTTTGTCCCCTTCGTAACCGGCAATCGTCGCGGAGCTTTTTCCTTTGGACAAGTTATGGGCCAGCAAGTAATGGATGGCGTTGTCGCCCTCGTAGTTTTCCCCGTTCGCACCGACGACAATTTCAGCGACAGCCAACCGGTTCAAAGGCTTGTTTCGCTCCGTTACGTTTTCCATTCCTTTTACGGGATAATTGAGCTCTGCCACAGTTCTGTATACCGAATCGCTCCAATGCGAGTCCGTCGCTTCGGAAGGGGCGGCGACGTTAAAGGCGCGGAGCAGCATGGTGACAAATTCCGCTTCCGATACGTGACGATTCGGTTGGAATGTGCCATCGCTATAACCTGTTACAACCTGATGCTGGTGAGCCCATTTGATCGCTTCCGCTGCCCAGTGATTTTCAGCAACATCTAAAAATAATCTCGTTTCGGCGGCTTTTACTTGATTCGTCCAGGTCAAGAGAACAAGGAAAATGGCTAGCAAAAACGCTCTGCTCAAAGGATGGCGAACGGCAAAGCTCATGTTGTAACCTCCCGGATGAAAGAAATCTAAGCACAAGAATTGGACTTCCCATCCGTTTGCATAACGGTCAATCTGTTATTTGATTCCCCCCCCCGTCGACCCCCATTTATCCAAGCGGATGGTGGAAGTTTATTCCTGCTTGACTCATATACTTTGACATGTTTCTACAAAATTCCTGCCAAGTTTTTGTCACTCCTAAGGATCACTTCGTTATCGCCAATAACGCGATCAAATCTTCCTTATTTTTGTTCCCTTCGCGTAAAACAGCCGAATAAGACGCACCCGATCACCCTATTTTTCGTACGACGCTGAATGTAACCGCTTTCTGAAAATGATAACAATATTTCAGTATCGCTATCCGGGCCCATTCGGCACTCGCTTCCAAAATAACAAACAATCGATCGTCTTATTCGTGATACATCGACTGGAACTGGGGAACATCCGCTCATTATTCGTACAAAGCCACTGGGAACGGATGCGGGTCACTCCTCCGCGCGGTCGGAACACGCGTTTCCCGTCCGCTCCTTCAAGCGTCGCCGCGCCGTCTTCGCGCAATTGCCCGCCAGCTCGCCAACCTGCCTCGGTGTGATGGAGGACCCCATCACGATGAGGCTTCGAACCCGCTACCCGCCATGGCGACGCACCCGTCGAATATCGCCGCCGCGATCGGAACGGCGCAATCCGCTATCGCTGCAAAGGCGACGGCCGCGGCGCGGCGGCCGTCCCGAATTACAACGCATTGCCGAGAACCGCGCTGCGCAGCGTCGGATAAATCGGGCGAAAGCCGAGCTGTTCCTTGATTTTGGACGTATCGACCAGCTGCACCCATGCGAGGTCAACCGGCCGCTTGTCCGCATCGTCCGGCACCGGCTCGTTCATCAGCCGCAAAATCTCGCCGGCGGCAACCGGCTCGTCGTCGGCCACGTTGTAAATCTCGCCGTTCCGGTCATCCGCGTTCAAGGCGAGTGAGACGGCCTGCGCCACGTCGGCGTGATGCACCATATGGAAGCGCTGCGCCGGATTCCAGCTCCGGAACCAAACCAATCCTTCGCGCAGATGGGGATCACCGTCGCCGTACACAAAAGCCAGCCGCAAAATGCGCACGCCGAGCCCGTGCGATTGGTGCAGCTTCAGCAAGTCGCGTTCGGACGCCGCTTTCGACGCCGGGTAAGCCGAATCCGGATTCGGGGGATCCGCTTCGGTAAACGTTCGGCCTTGTCCGGGCCCATAGACGAGATTGGTACTCGTATAAACAAAGCGCGGCACATCGGCCTCAAGCGCCGCGGCCGCAAGAGAAGACGTCCCCGACGCGTTGACCGCATGCGCTTCTTCCTCCGAGGCTCCCCGGAAAAAAGCCGCCAGATGGACAACGGCTTCGACGCCGCGCACGGCGGGCTTTAACGAGTCCGGTTCCAGCAAATCTCCGACCACCGGCTCCGCGCCTAGAGCGGCCAGCGCTTCTCCGCGCTCCCGGCTTCTGACCAATATGCGGACCTCGTGGCCGTTCCGGAGCAAGCGGGGAACCAAGCGGCTGCCCACCCTCCCTGTCGCTCCCGTCACCAAAACTTTCATCGCCGTATCCCCTTCCTCGTTTACGATCTTGTACCGCCCGGCCGGAATGGTACAATACTATTATGTTTGCGCCTTCCATCCTACGACCAGATTTTGTTTATCCTACGATTAACACTGATAGGATAAAGGAGGAACGCGCCATGAAAGATTTGGAACGGCGGAAAGCGCTGGCGGATTTTTTGCGTTCGCGGAGAGCCCGGCTTTCGCCGGCCGACGTCGGTCTTCCGGCCGGCACTCGCCGCCGGACGCCGGGGCTGAGAAGAGAAGAAGTCGCGCAGCTCGCGCATATCGGCGTTTCCTGGTATACGGCGCTGGAACAAGGAAGAGACGTCCGCCCGTCGGAGCAGGTGCTGAACAGCCTGGCGGAAGCGCTGCGCCTGTCGCCGGCGGAAAAGCGTCATCTTTTTCTGCTGGCGCTGCCCCATTCGGAATCGCAGCAGGCCGCAAGTCCGCCGCCGGAGACGATCAGCGAAGAGTTGAAGCTGGTGGTCCACGCCCTCAATCCGCACCCGGTTTATGTCATGGGCAGACGCTGGGATTTGCTGGAATGGAACCGCGCGGCCGAGATCGTGTTTTCCTTCTCTTCGATCGCGCCGCCGCACCATCGAAACTTGCTGTGGAGGAGTTTCACCCACCCCGACCTGAAATCGCACCAAAACTGGCATTCGGTGGCGAAAAGCCTGGTCTCGCAATTTCGGGCGGACAGCGCGCGATATCCCGGCGATCCTTCCTTCGCCGAACTGATCGAGGATTTGATGGAGACGAGCGAGGAGTTCCGCACTTTATGGAAACTTCACGATGTCAAGAGTGTCCGCGAAGGCGTCAAACAGATGGACCACCCGCAGCACGGGCGTCTCGTCTTCCACCATGTGACCCTGCAGGTTCCGGCGAATCCGGATCAAAAAATCGTGCTGTACACGTGCAGCGAGGAGACGGCGCGGATTTTGTCCAAATTGGTTCTTTAGCATCAACGACAACGGCTAACTGTTCCCAACCCCAACACCCATTTACAAACAGAGTCCCGTGATCCGTGATCCAACATAGAGAATATCCATTTTTTCGCACAAAGCAAAACCTCCCCCGCTACATCATGAGCAAGGGAGGTTGGGTCCGTTTAAGCCCTCATCTGAGGGACAGGAGGGGGCTAAGGCGTATGGATGGAGAAGCGGCCATTACTCCTGCTTTTCCCACGCCTTGTCTCGCATGTTCGTAATGATGTATACCGCCGCCGAAACCGAACAGAGCAAGAACATGACCACGGAAAGCGCCGCGGCGTACCCGTAGTTCAAATTGTTGAACTGCGTAAACAGCGAGACGCCGATCATCTGGGGCGAAGTGGACCCCATCAGATACGGGGTCGTAAAAGAGCCGACATTGCTCATGAAAATAAATGTCGCGGCGATCATGACGTCCTTCATCGTCAGCGGAACGATCATCTTGGTGAAGAGCACCCGGCGAGACGCCCCCACATCCCGGGCGGAGTCGATCACGGAATCCGGGATGTTCGACAATCCCGCCAAGATCAGCATGGTCGCGAACGGAATGTTAAACCACAAATTCATCAAAATGATGCCTTTGTCGTTGAACATCAGGCCCGGTTTGAAATCGTATCCGAACGTGAGCGCAATGCGATTGAGCAGCCCCGAATCGCGGATCACGGTGATCATCGCGTTCACGGCCACCAGTCCGGGAATAAATCGCGGAAGCAAATAAAGGGCGCCGATCGTTTTGCTGACCCTGGAATTCGAAAACCTCATGAACAAGGCGAGCCCATAGGCGACCGCTATGGCAAGAACGACCGTGACGATGCAGATATACAGCGTATAAAACAAATTTTCAAGAGCAATCGGGTTCGTAAACAGGTAAATATAGTGATCCAAGCCGTAACCGTCTTCGGTTTGAAAACTCCTGACAATTACGTTCAAAATCGGATAAGCGACCACGCCCAAGGTAATCAGAAGGGCAGGCGTGATGAACGAATAGGCCAACAACCGCTGCTGCACATTTTTTCTGCTTGCCATTCTCGCCAGGCCTCCCTATCAATCGGATCCCGGCCGGAAATCCCGTTTCCGGCCGGGTTGATGGCGGCTATCGGAATGTTTGCGGCTTATTTCAAGGTTCCGATTTCTTCGTCCCATTTGCTGTTCAATTCCGTGGACAGCGAGCCGATGCTGCCGATCCGGAAGCTGTCGATTTTGAGCGTCGAAATCAACTGGGTCAGTTCCGGATCCAATTCGGAAAAATCGATGACCGGAATCGCGGCCATATTATCCAGCTCGATATTTTGCGCCTCGGGGCTTAACATGTAGTTGATGAAGGCATATGCTCCTTCGGGATTGCGCCCGATGGACGGAATGGCGAGCACGACCGTAGAACCGGTAAAAGCGGGTTCGAGCTGCGTGATTTTGATGGAATCCGGAATGGCACCTTGCCTCACTTGGGAAATGATCATATCCGCCCACGCGGGAATCATATCGACCTCCTTGTTGGCCAGCAGGTCGATCGACCCTTGGTTTTTGTTCGGATAAACGATTCTGCCGCCGGATTTGTACATATAAGGATGAAGTTCTCTCAGCAGGTCGAAGCCTTGCTTCCACTGTTCCTTCCATTTGGGATCCGTGGAAGTCATCGCTTCCTGGGGCAAGAAGTTGTAGACGGAAGTGAGCACGAAGGAACCGCCCGCTCCCCCGGACCCCGGCGTGTTGTAGGCGAAACGCCCCGGGTGGTCTTTGATCCATTGGTAGAGCTCCTGCGTCGTTTTCGGAGGATTGGGGACCGTCTCCGAATTGTACGCCAGGACGACCGTCGTCCCGCGATAGGGAACGACCAGATCGTCCCGGAAGGTCGCCGGGAACTTCAATTTGCTGATATTCGGAATTTTGCTCTTGTCGATCGGAATGAAAATGTCTTCCCCGCCTTCCTGAATATACTTCAACACTTCATCGCCGTTAAACTCGATCAGATCGAAGTCCGTGTTCTTCTGTCCGGCTTTTTTGGCGGCGATGACCCGATCCGACAAACTTTGGGTGCCCGTACCGGAAGTGATGAATTCCAGCTTTACCTCATAGCCTTCCTTGTTGGTCTTGTTGAAATTTTCAATTTGCTTTTCGAACATCACGCGGACGTTATCGGAGCCGCTGGCCCATAAGGTGATTTTCTTGCTGTTCCCGCTCCCGCCGCTGGAAAGGCCGCATCCGGCGAGCGTCGTCCCGACGAGCAGCAATACCGCCACCATCGCCACAACCGTTTTCCTGGCATTCATGGACTTTACCCTCCTTAAAAATTTCAGATTCGCAACGCGAGTCAGGTGAAGCGCTGTCATCTATGTCAACCACTTGATGCCCATCTTTGTTCAAAACACGTGATACTTGTCAAACGTGAGGGAAACCCGGTCATTCTGGCGGAACGTATCGGAAATGTGCCGCGGCTGAAAGACCTTGATGTTTTGATCGCCTACCCGCACGATGATTTCCGCATAGTGGCCGAGCACCATGATCGTTCGGATGGTTCCGTCCCATTTCCCGCCGCCGTTGCCTTTGGACAGCGTGATCGCTTCCGGGCGCACGGCGATGACTTTACCGTCCGGCTGCTCAATGAAGTTCATATCGCCGATGAAGGAAGCCACATACCGGGACGCCGGTCGGTCATAGACCTCGGTCGGCGTGCCGACCTGCTCGAAGACGCCTTTGTTCATCACGACGATGCGGTCGGAAATCGCCATCGCTTCTTCCTGGTCATGGGTGACGAAGACGACCGTAATTTTCAAATCCTCTTGAATGCGCTTGAGCTCCTCCCTCATCTGCGAACGGATTTTGGCATCGAGTGCGGAGAACGGTTCGTCCAAAAGCAGCACGGAGGGCTGAAGCAGCAGCGCTCGCGCGATGGCCACCCGCTGTTGCTGGCCGCCCGATAGCTGCGCCGGATATTTCTTCTCGACGCCGCTCATCTTGACCAGCTCCAGCATTTCCCGCGTTCGTTCCTTGATTTCCTTCTTGGGCACTTTGCGAATGCGCAAGCCGAAGGCCAAATTGTCGTAGATCGTCATGTGCGACCACAAATTGTAGCTCTGGAAAACCATCGCCGTCGGACGCTTCTCCGGCGGAAGGCGGACGATGGAACGGCCGTCGATCAGAATGTCTCCCTGATCCACGTCCAAAAAGCCGCCGATCGCGCGCAAAATCGTCGTCTTTCCGCAGCCGGAAGGTCCCAGCATCGTCAGAAACTCGCCCTCGTACACGGTCAAATTCACGTTTTTCACGCCGTCGCCGTTCTTAAACAGTTTGGTCATGTTTTGAATTTCCAGTTTCACTGCCCGCTCGCTCATCCGGCATCCTCCCGAAACTTATTTCATCTTGAATCCGTTGGCAATGGTATCCGGAGACAAATAACGACGCATGAGGAACAAGACAATCACGGTGGGAATCATCAAGATGATGGAGAAAACCGGACCGGCGGTCGTCGCGTACTGCATAATAATGCCGTACATCTCGACCGGCATCGTCTTGTACTGCGGAAAGCCGACGAGCAGCGTTCCTTGCGCCTCTTCCAGCGATCCGAGAAACGTAAACAGCGTGGCGACGATAATGCCGGGCAGCGCCAGCGGAAACGTCACGGTCATGAACGTGCGGAACGGGCCGGCGCCCGCGTCCCTGGCGGACTCTTCTTGCTGTCGGTGAATGCTGCGGAAAGCGTTTGCGGGAATCCATGTCATGAACATGATCGAATTCAGAATATGGATGATGACGACGCCGAGGAACGTTCCGATCAAATGCAGTTTGTAGAAGATAATGCCGATCGCGATGTAAAGCCCCATCTTCGGGAAGGCGTCGCTTAAAAGGAAAGACAAGAAGAACACTTTGCGTCCAGGAAAAGAAAACCGCGCCAGCGCGTAAGCGGCAGGAATGCAAATGCACATGGAGACCAGCGTCGACACGATCGCAATCGTGAAGGACAAGGCGATGGAGCTGACCAAACTTTTCTGGCCGAGAACGTAATCCCACCACTTGAAGCCCCACTCCTGCGGAAACAAGGCCGGCGCCTCGTATTTGTCGGCAAACGCCAGCATGAACAGATTGAGCAGCGGCAGGTAAAAGAACAGCAGGAACGCGGACAGGACGATAAACTCGATAAACTTCCTGCGCCCGACCGCATAATAAAACCCTCTGGGCGAAAGCCATTTCATCCGTTTACACCCTCTTCCCGTCAAAATTTCATCCGCATCTCCGATTCCCCATTCCGCGATACAACCGCTGTCACTTCCCTTTTTGAGTCGATTGCCGAACGATCAGCCGGCATTCGTACTCCTTCAGCCGAGTCGGCTCTCCTGTCTTGCGCACGAGGCAGTCGAGCATCGCGACCGCGTCTGCGCCCATTCGCTGCGTATCCACCTGAACGGTCGTGAGCGACGGCGTGCAAACCGCGGCATGATCGGTGCCGTCGAAGCCCATGACCGCCACTTGATCGGGAACGGCCACGGACCGATCGGCCAACTCCCGCATCGCTCCGAGCGCCAACATGTCGTTGGTCGCGAATACGGCGGTGCAATCTTGACGCCGGAAATCGTCCCAATGCTCGGCCATCACACGCCGCCCATGTTCAAAATCGGACTCGGGAGAATGAACGACGGTCAATCCTTGCCGAACGCCTCGCTCCTCGAACCAGGCGAGAAAGCCTTCCAGACGCAGCTTGTGGCTGCGGTGATCCTGAGGACCGGCGAGAATCCATATTTTGCGATGCCCCAAGCCGAACAGGTGGGCCGCCGCCTGCCTTCCGCCGGACACGTCGTCGCTGACCAGATGGATGACGTCCGGGTCGTCCGTGGAACCGTTGACCATCAAGTAAGGAACGTCGAACTTTTTGACGTAATCAATGACATTTTTATGCAGCCGGCTGATCAGGATAAGGCCTTCGACCCGCTTCTCCAGCATGTAATCGGTGGAACGCAGCGACATCTCCTGATCGGTTTTCAGGAATACGGAGTAGCCGAGCGACTCCGCGGCGAGCAAGATGGCGTCGATCAATTTGCCGTACACCGGATGCGATACGATCGGCTGCGTTTTGCGAAACACGATGACGCCGATGCTGTTTGTGCGCCGGGAGGCCATCGCCCTGGCCACGGCGTTCGGCTTGTATTGCATCTTTTCGATGACCGCGAGCACGCGTTGGCGCGTTTCCGGGCTGGCGTACCCTTTGCCGGAAATAATGCGGGAGACGGTCGACCGCGACACACCGGCGAGTTTGGCGATTCCGTCAATATTCAGTCCCTTTTTGTTCTGGCCCGTCTTGTCTTCCATGTTGTCCCCCATTTTGTTTCCCATGTTGTTCCTCCCGGCTCCAATTCCGTTTCAACCGCGCCAGCACATCCACGCGCCGCGTCGTGATGGAGCGGACGCCCATTTCGGCAAAGGCTCTCATTTGCGGTTCTTCATTCACGGTCCATACGTAGACTTCCAATCCGGCATTCCTCGCGGCTTCCAACAGAGAAGGCTGTACGATTTGATAAGGAAGATTAAGGCCGAAGCATCCGGCGACGAGCGCCTGCTCGCACAGTTCGTCGACCGCTTCCGCATAGGGAATGCGCATAAAGGCACGGACATCGACATTCAGCAGCTTGCGCAATCGCGAATTGCATTTCGAAACCGCGATCGCCCGCGCATATTCGCATCCCGTCAAGAATACCCGGTCCGCCACCCCCAGCTTGCCGATCAGTTCGGACAGAGGCTGGATGCCGTCATCCGACTTGAGGTCCAGATTCATCGTTTTGCCGGCGTCCACGACATATTTCAGCACCGGTTCGAGCAGCTGCGGCGGCCGGTCCATGCGCGCGTTCAGCTCCGCCCACGTCATGCCGGCAATGCTGCCTTCCGTCCCGTCGGCGAACACGACGCTGTCGTCATGGCTCAGCACGAGCGTTCCGTCGCGGGTGGCGCGAATATCGTCCTCCACGATGTCGGCGCCGTATTCGATCGCCGCTTCGGCGGATTCCGCCGAATTGTCGGGCGTCCCCATGCATCCGGTGTGAGCGGTAATAAACGGAAAATCTCTCATTCGGCAAGACTCCTTAGTCCAAATAAATGGCATTCGTAAAAGCGATCATCGTTCGCACGCCGCGAATTTCGCCCCATAGTTCCGCCCGGAGCCAGCGCAAATCGCGATCCGGAACGGTGAACGAAAAGGCGTCGACGGAACCGTTCAACCGTTCCAGCGTTTGTTCCGCCACCGTCCCCGTGTTGCCCATCAAGACCAGCTTGCACTTTCCGGCGGGAGGCTCCCATTTTCCCGCTCTCACCGTGGAATCGACCGCGACACGTACGTGAAGCCGCCCGCTGCGTGCAGCGGGAATCGCCTCGCCGATTCCGTAAGCGATGCCGTCGCTCCTAGCCTCCAGTGTCACGAGCGGCCCGATCGTGACGACGGCGCGGCCGGCCTTGAGCGACCGGACCGCCTCCCGATCGATGGGAGCCGTCTCGTCTTCCAAGCCGAGATACGTGACGGATATCGGCTCTTCCGTCGCGACCTGCTCATGCCAGTCCCGCCCGGAAGTCGCCGCGATCCGCACGCCTTCATTCAGGCGATCCGTCCAGAAAGCGAACGCGCGCCGGTTGTCGGCTTTGACCGGAGCGAACGTCCCGGACCACACTTCGATGTAATCCAGGTCTTGCCAGTTTTCCACTTCAAACTCCCAGTAGCACCCTGTGCAGATGGGGCTGCCGATCCGAAACGGATGGGCCATTCCGGCCGCACCGCCGTGCTTCCTCACTTCGGCCGCGCCCGAGCCGATGCCGCGAATGTCCGCTTGGCGCCAATCGACAAACTGCTGCAGCCCGACGGTCACCATATGTCCGTAAAAGGTCGTCCATTCCATGCCGGGAATGATGGTGATTCCCGTCGCCGATTCCGCCGCTTCCCTCTCGGCGAGACCGGACATCGTGTTGTGATCGGTCAGCGCGATGCAATCGAATCCCAAATCGGCCGCGCCCCTGGCCAATTCCAGCAAAGACTGCCTGCCGTCGCTGTGAAACGTATGCGTATGAAGCTCGCAGGCGATCCACTTCATTGGAAGTCCCCCTCCGCCTCATCGGCCCACACTTTCAAGCGATAGGTGCATCGTTCCGTGACGATCGCATGGAAGCTCAGCGTGACGGTCCAGGTTCCTGCGGGAATCGCCCCTTTCGTCAATCCGGGAGACGCTTTCCGTTCGGAAAGATACAGCTCCTGCACCGGATCCTGCCGATGGCACGCCCCCCGGTGTTCGCGGCTGTCGTCGATCGACACCGTGATCAAATTGCGCAGAGGCTGAAACTGTTCCGCCCGCTCCAGCGCCGGCTCTCGCCGTTCCGGCTCCACATACCGTTCGATGCTCCGCCTGATCAACTCCGCGGCCCGTTCCCGATCCTCCAGGATTTTGGGCGCGTATTCGAACCGGATGCGAAGACCGGCATACGGACGCTCCAGCTTGAAGGCGTAACGGTGATGGGAACGGGAATCGGCCGGCGTCACTTCCTTTTCGATGTCCAGCAGCAAAGACGAATCGCCTCCTGGGAACAATGTGGGAGCGATCCCACAAGGTTGAAAAAAAGAAACCGCTTTCGGTTACGACTAATATAGCATATGTGGAAGCGGTTCCACAAGCGAAATTTTTGTCGATTTTGCACGAAGTTTGTTCTATCGTTTTTGCATCCGCCATATCCTTGCCCCGATTCGGAATGAATCCGAGAGGCCTCCTCCATGCCGGAATCTTCCCGGCAAAATTTCAAGGTCTATGATGATCTCAAGGAGTTCCGGCCGGAATCCCCTGTGAAAGGGTGTCCTCGTTTGAAAATCGGAGAGTTCGCGGAATTGAACAAGGTCACCGCCAAAATGCTCAGACACTACGACAAGATCGGGTTGCTCAAGCCGGCGTCCATCGATCCCGAGACAGGCTATCGCTCCTACACCCCCGAGCAATCCCATCTTTTGAATTGGATCATCATTCTGAAAAGTCTCGATTTCTCCCTCGGGGAAATCAAGGAACTGTTGAGCGGACCTCTCGAGAGCGAGTTTGTCATCCGCCGATTGATCCGCAAGCGCATCGAGATCGCCTCGATCCTGAATGAACAAATCCAGAAGAAGATGGCCATCGACCGGCTCATCTCCATCATTGAGAAAGAAGGGTTTGACATGAACAAAAAGATCGATTTGCAGCATATCGGCATCGCGGATGTGCACGAGATCAAAAAGAACATTCCCAATATGGAAAAGTTTCTCGAAGATGCGGCCCATATTTTTTCGCCTGGTTCCAAAGACGATCGTTTCTCCGTCTTGCGCTTCGACATCAGCCGCTTCAAACAAGTAAATGATGAGTACGGTTTCGAAGTCGGGGACAAAGTCATCGTCGCTTTTTATCAAATCATCGAGGCCAACGTCAGCAAATATTGCGGCCATGCGGCCATAGGCCGCGCGCACGGCGATGAATTTATCGTCTTTGCCCAAGCGGGCAAGGACGATGCCGGTCTGACGGCGCAAAACATCATCCGCGACATCACCCGTTTCGATTTTGCGGCGATCGGTTGTCCGAAACCCATGGGATGCTATATCGGCGGCCTGGTCGGCCGGATCGATCATCGCTCGAACATTGAAGACATCATCGAGACTACCATCGAAGTTCTGGAAAATGCCCGGCGAGACGGACCGAACACGTTCAAGATCGAATCATACCACGGCTGACGGTTGTTATTCATGAATGGAAAACTCCCCGGAAGAGATGCGTTCGACAGCGACGATTTGATTCAAGAAATATGGGAGCAAACGTCCAAAGATGTCGATTCCGAGTAAGGAAAGGAAAGCGCCCGATCCGGATCAAGGATCGGGCGCCGAGTTTCATGAAACGTTTCTGCCGCGTTCGGTTTCCATTCGCTCCAATGCTTTTATGGCCATGGTCTTTTCCCGGTTGGAGATGTGGTGAACGGGGATCAACGATTTCCGTTGTGCGAGAACGGTCGCCTTGACGCTTCCTCAACCCTCTCGCCTTTTTCCGCAAGCGATCATAGGCATGCCGACGACTCATTTCGACAGAATCGGGTTCACAATATCAGTCTTATAGTATGTGAACGTACCACCGAATAATCCTTCAACAACAATTTCAAGCGTCAGAACTCCGCTTACATCAACACTCGCACTCTGAGCCGGAACCCCGTACACCGCATTGCTCGTCCAAATCTCTTTGCCGTCACCGATCAGCGTGATTTTTGCCGAACCTTTTTCGCGACTATTATCATCTATTCCATACATAAAAGACAAATTTTTATATTGAGCGTTTAAGTTATAGCTCTGGGTATATTTTTCTTTTCCTTCATTGGATACTTTTAATCCAATTTCATAGGTTTGTCCGTCCAAAATCATGGTTTCGTTCGAAGCGATCCTTGTAGAAACCACCGTGGGCGCCATATGGGTCAAATAATCTCCCCCGGCCACGGAGTCGCCGATCAGCACGGAACGGGTCGGTCCGTCCCAATCCACCGGTTTGCCGAGCATCGTGCTGACCAACCTCAAGGGGACATAAGTCGTGCCGTTGTAAATGATCGATGCGGGAACCTCTCTGCCGTTGTTGTTGAACTTGTTGCCCACGGGGGTTTTGTCCACTTTATCGACAATAAATTTGACCGGATCGAAACTGACTTCAATGGTCGTCGTGGCCGCAAACGCCACGCTCCCGAAAAACATCGCTCCCGCGAGAAATCCGCTGACCGCATACTTCCATTTTCCCAGTTTACTCATTTGATTCCCTCCTCGTTTGTTCTCCATTTGGCAAAACCGGGTGTACGCAAGCGATATTCACCCCACGGATATGATATAAAATCGTCCTGGGACTTTCTGTATTGCATTCGACAAATTGAATGTGAATCTATGCCTATCATTTTTGTGACGTAACGCACAAATGCCCCCATCCGGATGAGCGTAGATTGGCCTCTACCAAGGAAGTGGAACGCGATATCGCGCAGATGATCCAGAGAATATGAAACTTCCCTCTATCGCGGAAAACTCACCGCTGAGTCAGCGAAAATGGAGCTTAAACGGAAAAATAATCGATCCGCCGTAAAAAACGAACACCCGTCATCCGTAAGCGATGACAGGTGTTGTCATGACGTCGACCTCGCGAAAAGTCACAAAACCAACCAGTAAAAAAACATAAAAATAATGCCGATTGCGGCACGGAAGATGTCAAATGAATGTAATATCATACTTATACGTACTGTGCCATCTTCGAGAGGCATCGGATTGTTTCTGGGCGCCGGCAATCTCCCGCAACGATGGCAAATCCAGAATGTAAATGAACCGGTTGCGGATCCGGATAATCCCGTCGTTTTGAAATTCATGCAGAACCCTTGCCGTGGATTCCCGTCCGGAACCGATCATGCTGGCCAAATGCTGCTGCGTGATCTTCCATTTAATGAGCAAACCGTTTTCCGTGGAATCTCCGAAATTCTCGTAAAGATCGAGCAGAAGGTTCGCCACCCGAACCCTGATGTCCAAAAACGCCAAGTATTCCAGTTTTCTGTCCGCCTGGATCAAACGCTCGCTAAGGATATAGATCGTTTTTCGCAATATTTCGGGATACAGCTTGGAAAGTTCCAACACATCGTTGCGCTTGATCATCCACAGTTCGGACGGTTCCAGGGTCGCCACGGAAGCGGTCCGACGATTGTCATAGTGGAAAATTTCCAGTTCGCCGACCACTTCCCCCGGGAATTGATGCCCCAAAATGATCTCTTGCCCGTCGCTCTGACGAAAAATTTTCAATACGCCGGATTTCACGATGTACATTTCGTTGCCTTCATCACCGTGAAAATAAAGCACCTGACCTTTGGGATACTGCCGTACGATAAACTTGGATTCCACCAACGGTTTATGCTTTTCTTCGATCATGCCAAGGAAAAAGGGGGTCTCTAATACCGAAGAATACATTTCCCTGACTCCTTTGGATGGATAGCGTTTTCTCGTCCGAGTCTCTTTTGCCGCGAATTTTTCGCGGTGAGGGAAGCGCGCACTCCAAACAAACGTACGGAAAGCGGCGATGCCATGCCGGCATTTGTGCACTAACTCTGTATTATAACACATGTCGATGGCGATTTTTACAAATTTGGTCTTGATTTCATCTTATCGTCGTATGCGGGTAACCCCGCCGCCAACATGTCATAATCCCCCTGAAAAAGGTCATGACTGTCACCTATACTCGCAAAGCTAGGCTCATTATGATTGACATTGCCAAAATATTTGCGAAAGGGTGAAAAATTGTGAAAAAAGCGATGCGAGAATTGAACGTATGGCTCGTCGTCTGCCTTTTGTTCTCGTGTCTGCCGCCCTTCGGGTCACCGGCGCTGGCCGAATCCGCCGATGTGGAAGCCAGCACCGTATCCGAGGCCGTGTATGCGGTTACCGGCGACAACAGCAAAAGGCTGAAAGTGGACTATGTCAACTTCAATGTGAACAGCCCCACGCAATTAAGCAATTACGTCGCGCTCTATACAAGCGGCACCGGGGTCCTCAACCACACAAACCCAGACCCCAATCTATCAAATGCTGTGTTTGTCAAAAAATTCAATGTGGCGATTTCGGTCAATGAGGATGGGACTATCGAAGAATACATCGGTCCTACAATAGCAGATACCACCACTTGGCCAGAAAATACGTACATCGAAATTCCGGAAGGAGGTTTTGTGCTGATCGCAAGCGATGGTTCCTGGGACAGCAATCCGCAGAGGAAGTCGCTTTATGAATTCCGAAATGAAAGCGCCATCTTTCTCGAAAGAGGAGGTCAAAGGGTAACGGCCGCCGACTTCCTGCAGCCATACCTGAAACTGTCGGGGGATTCCGACGTTACCGTCACGACGGACACTCACACCATCAACGGGACCGTGGAGAGGTATGATCCCGACGGCGATCTGTCCGTCCAGGTGAACGGAACCGACGTCACCATTCAGACGAACGGTTCGTTCAGCCATACGGTCTCGCTCGTTCCCGGCAACAACGAGGTTTCCGTCCGGCTGTTCCAAGAAGGAACGCTGCTGGATGAAAAAACGATCCACGTCGTGTATGTAGAGGGCGATCTGATTGAAATCGAAGCGCCTCCGGCAGACAAAACGATTACGACGAGAGGACCGAGGAAAAGAATCGATTACATCGACACGGACATTTCGTCCATCAACAACGTGATCGCCCTGTTTACGCCCGAGTACGCGGACAAGATTACGATTCCGCGATATAATGTCGCCATCCAGGTCGATGAGAACAGCGTCGTCACGAAGATCATCAATCCGGCGGGACCGAACGGCGAGATACCGAACTGGATCAGCGAGCCGACGGAATTGGAAATCCCGCCGGGCGGATATGTCGTCATGGCGCAGGACACCAGCTATAACACGTATGACATCAAAAAGTTCCTGGCGACCAAATTCAAAGTCGGATCAGAGGTAAAACTGCTCAAAAACGGGCAGATCGTGCAAATCACCGACCTCATGACCGGCAAGGGCCCGACCCCGCGGCTTACGATCGACAACTTGCCCATGTACACGATCTCCGGGACGAAAACGACGATTACCGGCAAGGTCACGAATCCTGAAAGCGCATACCTGAAAGTGGGCGGACAAACGGTCGCGCTGCAGCCGGACGGCACGTTCAGCTTCGAAACGCCCCTTTCGGAAGGCGCCAACTATATCGACGTCGAATTGTTCAAAGACGATGACAAAATCGACACGCAGACGGTCATCGTATACAGCCGTCCATCCCTGCCGAGCGAAAAACGGATCATCCTTTGGGTGGACCAGGCGTCGAACGCGCGGAAATTCCATACGAGCCAAAACGTGCTGGACTTCCTGCGCAAGGCGAAAGACGCCGGCGTGACGGACATCGCCTTTGACGTCAAAGGCGTCGAAGGTTTCGTGTCCTACAAAAAGAACGATTTGACCAACCGGCCTTACGTCAGCGAGATGAAAGCGCCGGCCAGAGCCGGAGCCAATCCGAACCTCGATCTGCTCGAGGAATTCGTCAAGCACGGACACGATCTCGGCCTCAAGGTGCATGCGGCGTTGAACGTGTTCGCCGAAGGGTCGATCGCCATGAAAGAGTTCGCGATCATCGACGATCATTTGGACTGGGAGGAGCGCGTGTACCGCCCGGAAGACAACGGGGAAATCAAGCGCCTGAGAGAAAGCGCATACGGCAAGAAAGGACTTGAGGGCGATTCCAACGGCGCGCTCGTGCTGTTCGTCAACCCGGCCAACGACGAAGTTCGCGAGTTCCAATTGAAAACGTTCGAAGAAGTGCTGAAAAACTATGACGTCGACGGCATCATGCTCGACCGCGCACGCTACGACAACGAAACCGCCGATTTCAGCGACGAAACGAAAGCGAAATTCGAGACGTTCCTGCAGAAGCGCGGCAAGAGCCTGAACAAATGGCCGGACGATGTGTTCCATTACGAAAACAACAATCGCGTGGACGGTCCGCTGATTCAGGATTGGTGGGAGTTCCGCGCCGAAACGATCACAAGCTTCGTACAAGAAACGCGCGATCTGGTGGACCGCTACACCAACCTGAAAAACAAACCGATTCAACTGTCCGCTTACGTCGGCGCGTGGTATGAATCGTATTATTTGAACGGCGTTAACTGGGGCAGCACCAACTTCCGTTACGACAGCCGCCTCCGCTTCCCGACGAGCAGCATTTATACGCCCGAATATTACAAAACGGGTTATATCGGGTACATGGATTTCCTGATGGTCGGCACGTACTACACCACGGTACAGCAAATTCAACGGTACATCACCATCGACACGATTGTGACGAACGGCGAAGTGCCGCTGTACGCGGGCATGGCGCTCGCCGATCTGCAGGATCCGTCGCTGCAGCGGGAAATTTTCCAAAGCGCGCTGAACAGTTCCGACGGACTGATGCTGTTCGACGCGTCGCTGGCCAACTGGCCGATTGTGAAAGCTTCCATTCGCAACGAACCGTATGTGAAAGATTATCAGATCGGCATCAGCAACCCGAGAGATCCGGAATCGTTCATTGAAGGCACGTATTATAACGTCAACCGGAACCTCGGCGACCTGAACGTATACAACGAAGAATTCGGGCCGACCACCGGCACCGGCAAATACGGCGTCGAAGTCGTCGTCGACGCGTCCGGCAAAGTGACCAAAATCGTCAACCAAGAGCAGGCGAAAAACTGGAACTGGACCCAGCCGGAAGACAACAACAGCCCGATTCCTCCGGGCGGCATCGTCATCTCCGCCCAGGACGAAAACGCGGTGAGAACGAAGCGCCAGCTGCTCGCCAACGTGTTCCAAGTCGGGGACGACGTTCGGTCGGCCGTGCTGACGGGATTCCTGGATTATGACGGAAAAACGGTGTCGACCGCCAATCCCACGATTGCCGGCAATGTGAAAGTGATGGGCGCGGGCTCGTCGATCGTCGTGAATTTGAACGGAAGCGCCGCGTCGGTCGAAGAGAACGGGGATTTCACGGGCAGCGTCCAACTGGAGCAAGGCGAAAACACCGTGACCTTCGCAGTGTATGTCGACGGTTTCAAGACCAACGTGAAGACGATCCGGATGACCTACCAACCGGGATCGTCCGGCCCGCAGCCCGGACCTTCCTATCCCGCGCCTGCGCCGGCCAAACCGGAACTCGTTGAAAACGGTGTCGTCGTACCGGTCGACATCGTCGAGTCGACGGACGAAAACGGCAGAACGGTCGCATCCGTGACGGTCGATGCGGACGCGCTGCTTGAGGCCGCCGAGGCGTTAAAACAGCAAGGGACGGAAGCGAAAGAACTGATCGTCGACGTGCAGTCCGACCAGCCTATCGTCAACGTGTCCGTTCCCGCCCGGGCGTTGGCCGCAGTGGGCGAAACGCTGGAAGGCGCGATCCTGACCGTGAAAGCGGGCAATGTCCAGTACCGGCTGCCGGCCGATCTGATCGACGTCGATGCGATCGCCGAGCAATTGGGCGTGTCGCCGGAAAACCTCCAACTGACCGTCTCGATCGAGAAAATCACCGGTTCGGACGCCGAGGCGATCGCGGCGATCGTGGCGTCGGAAGGCGGCCAAGTAATCGGCGACGCTTACGCGTTCCGCCTGACCGCGGTGTCCGGCGATCAACGGCTGGAAATTTCCGACTTCGGCACGCGGTATGTGACCCGTACGATCACGCTCCCGCAGGCGGTATCGGACGGCGCGACGGCGGTCGTCGTCGATCCGGCAACGGGGGAAATGACCTTCGTTCCGGCGCTGTTCGAACGGGACGGAGCATCGACGACCGTCATCATCAAACGGACGGGTAACAGCATCTACGCGGTGGTGCAGCTGAACAAAACGTTTGCGGATATCCAAGGCCACTGGGCGCAGGCCGACATTGAGCGGCTCGCCTCGAAAATGCTCGTGAAGGGCGTTTCGGCCGACCGATTCGCACCGGAACGGGCGGTCACGCGCGCCGAATTCGCCGCACTGCTCGTCCGCATGCTCGGCCTGACCGAAACGGACGGCGCCCCGGCGTTCCGCGACGTCCGCGGCACCGACTGGTATGCGGGCGCCGTCGCGACGGCAGCGGCGGCCGGGCTGATCGAAGGCTATGCGGACGGCACGTTCCGGCCGAATGCGCCGATCACCCGCGAACAAATGGCCGTGCTGGCGAAACGCGCAATCGATTTCGTCGGAACCAAACGCGCAGCCGGCGCTTCGGAAGCGCTGCGGCGATTTGCCGACGCGGCGGCGATCAGCGATTGGGCGCAAAACGCAGCCGCCGTTGTGGTCAGCGAAGGCATCATGAACGGCGTCAGCCAAGACGTCTTCGCGCCGCAAGCCCATGTGACCCGGGCGCAAGCCGCAGTCATGCTGAAGCGTCTGGCCATCAAACTCGAATTCATGGACGAGTAACAAGCGCATCATCCAAACATCAAGCGGGAACAGGGCGTTCAAAGGGACGCTCTGTTCCCGCTTTGATTTGAAACATGTTTCGCCGTTTTCCGAGAAAACCATCAGGAACCTTAAAGTTTCACAATGTTGCGGTTATATTCGAAGTTTTGAACATGGTGCGGCTTTTTGAGTTATATTAAGATTACGAGTTTTCGGCAAGCAGAAAGCGATAAAGCTGCGGATCACAAGGAAAGGGGTCCTCTCGTGAATCCATCGATCAGAAAACAGTTAATGGAAATGGCGGATGAGGAATACCGGAAGTTCACGTCGTCCTTGATCCCGAATGTGGACAACATTTTGGGCGTTCGGCTGCCGGAACTGCGCAAGTTGGCGAAGAATATCGCCAAAGGGGACTGGCGCACGTATCTGGCGCAGGCGGATAACCGGTATTTTGAAGAAACGATGCTGCAGGGATTGGTCATCGGCTACGCAAAGACGGATATCGAAGAAAGGCTGCGTTATGTCGCCGACTTTGTGCCCCGCATCGACAATTGGTCCGTATGCGACAGTTTTTGCACGGGGTTAAAGTTTACGAAAAATCACAGAAGTCTCATGTGGGACTTTTTGCAGCCTTATTTGTCATCCGACAAAGAATACGAGATTCGTTTCGGCGTGGTCATGCTGCTTCTCTATTTTGTGGAAGACGAATACATCGAACGGGTTCTGCAATGGATGGACCGCATTCGCCACGAGGGCTATTATGTCAAGATGGCGGTGGCTTGGGCGATCTCGGTCTGCTATGTCAAGTATCCCGAACCGACCATGGCGTTTTTAAAGAACAATACGCTGGATGATTTCACCTATAACAAGGCGCTGCAAAAAATCATCGAATCCTTGCGTGTGGATTCGGGAACCAAACATGTGTTGCGGAGCATGAAACGCAGGAAATGAAATCTGCTGCAAGCCCCCCTTTTCATGGCATGCCGTCTCGTTCCAGCCGCAACAACTTCATTTTCATGTCGATACCTCCGCGATAGCCTGTCGGCGCCCCGTTTTTCCCGATCACCCGATGGCAGGGAACGACGATCAACAACGGGTTTGCGCCAATCGCGTTGCCGACAGCCCGAGCCGATGCAGGGTTTCGGATTTTCCCGGCAATGTCCGAATAGGATAGGGTATGTCCGTACGGGATGTCGCGGAGCGCCTGCCATACCGCTTGTTGGAAAGGCGTTCCCCGGAGGACGACGGGGACGGTGAATTGCCTAAGCGTCCCCCGCAAATATTCGGTTAATTCCGCGATATAAGGACTCAGCTTTTCATCATTCCGGATCACGCGATGGCTTGGATACTGGCGGTTTGCCCATTTCGTCAATTCATCCAGGGGCTGATGATGCGCGCCTACAAAACAAAGTCCCTCGTCCGTAGCGGCTACATGCAGCTTCCAATCCGCATTGGCAAGTATGGACCAGTAGATCCGTCGACCGGGTTTGTTTCTCACTTTGAACGACCTCTCTTTTTTGCGGAAGGCATTTTTCATAGCCTCATCGTCTGATGAGGTTATCATCCTCTGTTGTAACATAAGGACCGTTTCAAAATATTGCCTTCCAATTCCGCGCCATTTCAATATTTTGCTTTTCTCTTCTCGGCGACTTCCATTCAGCATACGGAAGGATATAATGAAAACGAGGTGATCGTGAGGCGATGATGATGAAAGGCGACCGGATCCCCGACCAACTATGGAAGGCCATTGTGAATAACGATCGTTCCTACGACAATCGGTTTATTTATGCGGTTGCCACAACCGGGATTTTCTGCAAACCTTCTTGCAAATCCAAAGTTCCCAAGAAAGAAAATGTTTATATTTTTCAAAATGCGCAAAAGGCGCTTGAGGCCAATTTCCGTCCTTGCAAAAGATGCAAGCCGACGGATGAACGTTTGCCGGATCAAGCTTGGGTGGAACAGATCGCCAAGTATATCCGCACCCACTATGCTGAACCGCTTACGTTGCAAACGATCGCGGAAAAATGTCACGGAAGTCCGTATCATCTGCACCGAACATTTAAACGAATTAAAGGGATCACCCCTGCCGCATACATTCAAAAACGGAGAATCGAAAAGGCGATCCAAGCTTTACGGGAAACCGACCTTACGGTGCGCGAAATTGCCAAATCCGTAGGCATCCCCAATACCCCGTATTTCGTCACATTATTTAAAAGAATCGTCGGAAGCACACCGAGCGAATATCGTCATGCCGTCAGGAATCGTCGCTTGGACATGGGACGACAACATGATGGCGCTTCCGGTCACAAATCGGAACTTCCCCATGTAAACCCAAATGCTGATCATTTCCTTGACAACAATCCGCATCATTTTTATACTGGATGTCAGTAACCACTGACTGTCATGTCGGTTAGGCAGGGGAATCGTCTCATGACTGCTCATAACAAATCGGACACCGCTCTCAAGCTCATGACAGCCGCCGTCGAACTGATGGCCGAGAAAGGATACAACGGCGTCACGACGCAAGAGATCGCCGAACTGGCAGGATATAGCGAGAAAACGTTGTTCCGGCATTTCAAGAGCAAACAAAATCTTCTTGAATCCGCGTTCCATCATTTTCACTACGCGGATGAAATGAAAGATTTGTTCAAGAACCGAATCATTCGGGATCTACATGCCGACCTGCTGACGATTGCACGGAGTTACCATACGATCATGTTCCGCAATCGAAAATTGATCATGATTATGTTGAAGGACGGCGGCAAACTCCCGGGCTTTCACGAACGAACCCATAAGCACCCTCAGCAGCTAAAATCCCTGCTAATCGAATATTTCCGGCAGATGATGGATGAAGGCAAGATGATCGATACCGATCCCGAGTCGACGGCACTCGCTTTTATTTATATGAACTACGGTGCGGCCATCGGCAGAATGAACGAAGACCCCATACTGTCAAGCATTTCGTTTGACAAGTTGATCGAAGATAAAGTGCGGCTTTTTGCCAGGGCTTTATTGCCCTGATTTTTTATAACGCAAATGTCAGTCAGTGGTGACTGTCATATCGAAAGAAGGGAGGTGATTCAAAATGGAGACCGGAGTTCCGAAACAAGCCGGAGAGAAATTAACGTACGTCGTCATGTTCACCCTGGCTTTTTCCGTGATGAGTGTGCTGATGTTTAACTTGGTCATGCCCGAGATCCGCGAAGAATTCATGGTAACGAATGCCGAAGTCAGTTGGGTAACTTCCGCCTATACCCTGATCTATGGGGTCGGAACAGTTGTCTACGGCAAGCTCGCGGATCGTTATCAGTTGAAAAATTTGCTGACATTCGGCCTGCTGTTATTCGCTGCGGGTTCGGTCGTCGGCTTTACCGCACAAGCCTTCTGGGGCGTACTTGCCGGAAGATGTATTCAGGCTGTCGGGGCTGCCAGCATTCCCGCCGCTGCCATGCTGATCCCGCTTCGCTACTTTCCGCCCGAACGACGCGGTTCAGCGCTCGGCACAGCGTTCACGGGACTTGCGATCGGCGGCGCGTTGGGTCCCGTCGTGTCGGCGTTCATTCTCAGCATCATGGACTGGAGGTCGTTATTCTGCACTCCTTTCGTCCTTTTGCTCACCCTCCCCTTCTATAGACGGTATCTGGGGGTTGATCAAGTGACGCCGGGCAAAATGGATTGGCTGGGGGGAAGCTTGTTCGCCGCTATTGTCGCCTCGCTGCTGCTCTGCATCACAACAGGGAACTTATGGTTCGCACTGGTCGGATTCGTCAGCCTGATCTTGTTTATTGTCAGAATCCGATCCTTCACAGACCCGTTTATCGCCCCGAAACTGTTTCGCAACAAACACTACACACTTGGCATTGCGATCGCCTTTCTGATTGGCGGAATCGGCTTCTCCATTCATTTCTTGAGCCCGTTGCTCCTGGACACAATCTATGAACTTTCCGCCGGTTGGATCGGTTTTGCGCTCGTACCCGGCGCTGTCGCATCAGCCATATGGGGGAGAAAAGGCGGGAAAATTGCCGATGCGAAGGGCAACGCCTATCTGTTTTTCATCGCCGTCGGTTTGTTGATGGGCTGCTTTATTTTGCTGTCAACCTTCATCGGCCAATCCGCCGTCTTGATCGCGCTGTTTTTGATATTCGGTCATTTGGGCATGACGTTCGTCATGATCTCCATGTCGAATTCCATTTCCAAGATGTTGCCGAAGGAACAAAACGGCGTTGGGATGGGGCTGCTCTCCATGATGAATTTCATCTCCGGGGCGATTGCGTCCGGTCTTTACGGCAGAATCGTGGATTTGGGTCAAGTGCCGCGATGGAATCCCTTCCATGTGCATGCGGCCGGAGCGATTTTCAGCAATATCTTCCTCTTGCTGGCCGCTCTGCTTGCTGCACTTATGTGGGTTTACTATCGATATTTCAGGAGGAATGCATAATGGTGAAAATCGGAATTATCGTAGGCAGCACGCGCCCCGGCCGCATTGGAGACACCATTGCCAAGTGGGTGCACGATCTGGCGAAGCGGCGCACGGACGCCGAGTTTGAATTGGTGGATATTGCCGAATACCGTCTCCCCTTGCTGGATGAACCTATGCCGGCCGCGTTCGGAGAATATTCGAAGCCTCATACGAAAGCATGGTCGAAGAAAATCAGCGAATTCGACGGCTACATCTTCGTCACGCCCGAATATAATCATTCGATCCCCGGTGCATTAAAAAATGCGATCGATTTCTTATACCACGAATGGAACAACAAGGCCGCGGGAATCGTCGGTTACGGCGCAACCGGCGGGGCAAGCGCGGCGGAAAGCTTGCGCATGATCCTGGCGGAACTTCAGATCGCCGATGTGCGAACTCAGGTGCGAATCTCCCTCTACACGGATTTTATCCATTTCGAGACGTTCCACCCCGCTCCGTTTCAAGAAAAATCCGTCCAAGACATGTTGGATCAAGTGGTCGCTTGGAGTACCGCACTGAAGACGATACGAAGCTAAAAACGCGCATGCGGCCTTAATTGCCGATGCCGGCTGATCCGGAACGATCGTCATATCACCCAAACAAAGAGCGAAAGCGAGAGGTTTGGAATCTCCCGCTTTCGCTTTCTTCACTTCTGCGTACCTCGTTTGATGCCGAACAGCCATCTCAGCACAGCGATCCGCCTGATGAGCCCGTCATACAACATACATGACACAGCGAAGGAGCCGATCAGGATAACCATAAACTTTGCAAAAAGATTCCAATCCGACTGCACAACATAGTAACCGATCGCAACGATCACGGTCTGGTGAAGGATATAGATCGGGAAGGCCGCTTCATTGGCGTAATTCAGCCATGGGTGGCGGAAATTCAGCAGCTTGCTTCCATAACCTGCGATCACGATTAACGTCAGCCAGACGTTGATGGTCCGCAGCAGTGTAAGGAGAATATCGATGGCGGAAAAATCGGCCACTCCATGAAAACGAAACATCATCCAAAGCCATACCGGAACCGTGATCAGGAGAGTCAGCAGAGCTGGCAAACGACACTTCGCCAACACGTCGGCAACAGTCGGCATACATACCAGAAATCCTGTGACATAGATAAAAAAATAGTAAAACGGGTTTTGTCCGCCCGGCGCCGGCAAAGCCTGCAAAGCCGTCAACGGAACAATCAGCGCAATAAAGAGAGGAGAACGGCTTAACAACCGCGTCACATTGCGGACAGAGGCGCTGTCTTGATGTTGCGCAAACCATCTGAACAACGGCAGCGCGATCAGAGAAAAGGCAAACAAGTACAAAATAAACCATAAATGTGCAGGCGTGAATGAACCGAAATATCCGGACAAATCGCTGAAATCGGGAAAATAATCAAGCAGGAAATCCAGGTAGTTTCCCGGCTCTCCGCCATGCATCTTCAATGCAAAATAGCCTTGCGGCGGCACAACGAGCAAAGTGCCGGCAATCAGCGGAATCAACAATCTGGAGAAACGTTCCTTGATGTACGGCTTGTCTGATCGGCGCTGCAGCGCATACCAGCTTGCCGAACCGGCCAGCCAAAACAAAAGCGGCATAAACCAGTAGCTTGTCAGCGCGATAAACCCGCTTAACGCCCAGCTTTCCACATCGTTTTTCACATAGAACGGATCCCATACGTCGAAAATTCTTGCGGTGTGAAACGGGAACAGGAGCAAAATTCCCATATTGCGCAACCAATCGATATCGTGCCTTCTTTGCAATGGTAACGACTCTCCCCGCTTTTACTTACCGGTCTATCATATATGGGAAAGAGGGAATTTTCAATGGCTTATCAATATAGTCGAACCGTTCGTACACAAGTAGTTAACCGCTTTCATACGCCGCAACAGGGGGTCGTAAGGCACGTACGGGGACCGTATTCGCCTATGAGCTTCTCATTTCATGATATCATGATCTGGGGCCATATTGCACAATGACGATCCCCTAAATCCGCTAGGGCATCTTCCGCCGCTTCACGGTATGATCCGGATATAGGAGGAGCCTGAAACAAACCATTGATCAACAATAGCGTCCGGCCAGCGCGGAGGCACCTCCAACCGCTGAGCAACAACGCCCCGCTCTGGGTCGAGACGAAACAGCACGCTGTTCCCCCGTTCCTCGTCAATGGCGTACCACGCCCACTTCGCATCCGTGACGTTCGGCCACGCCACACCGACAAGAGGCTCCCGGTAGATCCGGTGGTTCTCGGTATCAATCCGGTAGAGCGGCCCGTTCTGCAACGGCGGTACATACACGACGTTCTGCCCCTCCATCGGGTTGTCCACGACTTCCAATGCGATGCGTTCCCCGGTGTCCAGCCGCAATCGCTCGTAGCGGATCGTCCTGATGGTCGATTCATCCGGCGAAGATTCGACCGACTCCCATTTGAACACATGGATGAGCGCTTCCGCACCGCCATCGATCCAGGCGGCCAATTCCAAATATTCCCCCGATCCCGGGGACGTTTCGACGGTGCGCTGAATTTTTCCGCGACGATCCACGAATTGAATGCCCTGCGGCACCAGGTCATGCGTCACGATCGAGTCGGCATCATGTTCCCCGCGATGTTCCCGCATATACGATCGAGCGGCATATCGTCCGTCCGGCGACCAACGGAGCGGCGGATAATCTTCATAGTCTCCGGCGTGCGGCAGTTCGGCGAGGAGTTCTCCATCCAACGTATACAGACGATATTTGCGATCCGAGGAGGCCGTGTACCAAAACAATTCCCCGTCCGGTGAAGGCACGGTATTGAAAGCCGGCCAAAAGTGCGGGAAACTCCGTTCGGACTTTCGAACCTCCCGCTTCACGAGATCGAATGTCCATAGCATGCCGGTATGATAAGTATTCAGCACCAGGGTGCCCCGATCCGCCGTCAGCCAACCTTTTGCGAAGAAATCGTCCGTCGGGGCGCCCGGAATGTCGTTGAACAACACCTCGATCGCTCCGGTGCGGATATTGATCGTCTGCACCCGATATGAAACATTCATCGTGACGGGATCGTCACCGACAGCGGCCACATAGAGCAGGCGATCCGCATCAAGAAAACCGTAGGCTTCCGCAACCGAGTCGACGTTGTACACGTCGTCAACATAAGCTTCGAACAGCGGGTATCCTTGGCAGGCCGGCACATTGCGGACGGCAAAATCGAATACCACCGCATCCTTCCGGTAGAGCGTCACCTCCCCTTCGGAAAGACGCCGGACGATCTGCACGACTTTGTTCTCCCCATCCCGGTTCGGCAAGAGCAGCGTCTGCATCACGAATGGCGATTCCGCGTCGGCACTTTTTAACTCAAATCCGTCGTCAGTTTCGGCTAACGTCAATTCTGTGAAATGATCGGAACCGTCCAAGCAGACCGGCCCTTTTCCCTTTTCGGGACCTTCCGTATCCGGTGAGCCAAAGGGGCTGGTTGGTTCGTTCATCCCGTCCGCCGTGCCGGAAACACGATCTTCCCCGTATCCGCGCGACTCCCCGTAAGCGGGGTCCGATGCTTCTTCCGCCGCCTTCGCATTCCCGGCCGCATCGTCCGGGCGATCCCCATCGCAACCGGCGGCGGCGAGCAGCATTCCGAGCACCAAGATCATGCGCCAATTCATCCAAAATTCAACTCCACGGTTTCAATCCATTGTTCATGTTCAAACTCAGCGGCAGAATCGGAACAACGCATAAGGCTGATGAAACCTGTTGGAAAAATTTGGGCCACCGACGTCTCCTTAATTTTATCATCGTTTTTACTATGGATCTATAGCTGGACAGTGACCAAAAAAAGCGCAGAGCGGTCGATCTTACAGGTCCCTTTGCGTCGACGATAGAACGACCCTCCGCGATCATTCGAAAATAAACAATTGGTCCACGGTTGTGCGCAGATGTTTGGCCAATTTAAACGCGAGCGGGAGCGAAGGATCATACTTGTCGTTTTCAATGGCATTGATCGTTTGTCTCGACACTCCGCACAATTTGGCCAATTCGTCCTGCGAGATTTTCAGCTCTTTTCTCAGTTCCCGGATGCGGTTCTTCACCCCAAATCACCATATTTTCTTTTGTACACGATCAAGGAAACAAGAAAAATGAAAGAAACCAAGACCAACAGCAAAAACGGGCTCGTTTCGGCGTTATCGCTCAGCTGCACGCGCACCGTTTCGATCACCAAAATCACGACGGTCCAAAGGAACGTGGTGGACATGGCCGTCATTTTGATGAACCGGCTCCTTTCGTCCCCCCGTTTGGCAAGGGAAACCAGCATGAACCCGATCAGCGAAAGCAATACAACGAAAATGGCAATGAATAACCAAGAAATCCAAGAAAGATCCATAGATGACCTCCCGAAAATGTAAAATTTATTTTACATCATTATATCGAGGGATATCGATGATGTCAAATATGTTTTACAATCTTGTCGTCCGGCCTCGGCCCTCTAAAACTCATCGTCTGTCATTCTCGCCGATCGGATCATCCGTACAAACCGATTCCGCTTGAAACTTTGGGGGATGCGAAAATGATGAAACCAGCGGAGAGGCCAAAAAGAAGGAAAGAGCGCAAAGAGGAGAAAACGTGAGAAAACCGGACATGCGCGGCTGACGAAGCGACTTGATTCGCAGTCGGGGAAAACACAACCGGCCGGAGAAACCGTGCGTTCCCCAGCCGGTCGCGATACAACGGCGGCCAATTCATTCGAGAGTTTTGTCCGGCTTTCGACCGGCGTTCACGCGCACCAGCTCGATGCGGTCATGCGGCTCCAGGTCGGTTTCCAGTTTCATCCCATGCGGCAGTTCGACGCGGATGTCGTGCCCCGCCCCCTTGTATTCCGAGCGAAAACGAATCGCCCCCGAGACGGTGTACATCGTAACGTCCAGCGACGGAAGGTCGGCGAGCCGCGGCCGCAGCCTGCATTCGCGGAACCCCGGCTGCGTCGGCGCAAGCCCGATCACATCCATCATCAGCACGTATAACGGAGCTACCGAAGCGTGGCTCCACTGCGAATCGCTGTCCGGGATCGCCTCCCAGTCTTCGGACATCGTATTGTTGAGGCGGACCGAAACCATCTCGGCCCATCGTTCCCGCCATTCCCGGACAATGACGTCCGTCCTGTCCATCTTGGCCAAAGCCCGGTGTCTCCATCCGGCATTGGGCGGATAAGCCCGGCCCAACGATGCCGGACAGTCCGCCAGCGCCTGCAGCGCCGGTTCCGTCCGGTTGCCGGGACACAAATCGTACAGGATGGACAAGGCCAGCGACCGTTCGCACAACCTCGGCTCCCGCTCCTCCCCGAGCCAGGGAAGGTTGACGACGAACAGCCCTTTGTCGTCATCCCAAAACCGCTCCACGGTCCGCTCGAGCAGCGCGTCGGCGAAGCGGCCGCACCGGTCGGCCTCCTCCTCGTCCCGCCTCAATCGCGCCAATGGAACCATGGCGTGGCGAAGCATGCCGACGACGTACAAATTGAACGCGCACTGCTTGTGCGCCTGCCGGTGATAGCCCAAATGATCGATCCACACGCTCGGAACGCCGATATTCTCGACCGGAAGCAGGCCGTCCTCTCCCCGGATGGATTCCAGGTAGCGCACGAACCGTTTCAACCGGGGATACGTTTCGTCGAGGTAATCCGTTCGCCCCGTCTCCATGTAATGGTGCCAGTTGTCGAATACGAACTGGACGCCGTGGTCGAGAATCGGCCCCCAGACCGTCAGCCCGACCTGCCTTTGCGGAATGCGCACGATCCGGTCGTAGGCGGGCCAGCAATCGATGAAATACCCTTCCAACGTGAGCCCTTGACTCCACGTTCGCAGGAAGCGTTCCGGCAGTGCGATGTCTCCGCAAGCGTAGCGGATCGCATGCAGCTCATGTCCGATATCGCCGCTGTACTGCTGGCGTTCGCGGCCCATGCCGTCCACGACGGTCTCCATGGCGTTGTTGCGCATCGTGTTGAGACAAGCGCCGAAAAGCCGCTGCAGCGAAGCTTCGCCGCAGATCACCCGCGGAGAATTCGGCCAAGGATAGGATCTGCGCCTTACGCCGACCCCGCTGACCCGCACCGGCCTTGTATGGTTCCGGATGTGCAGCTGCAGCCAGCGCAACGACTCGAAATCGAAGCATTCGAAATCGTTGACGCCTTCCTTGCAAATAAATCTCGACCACGTAAATTTGTGCGTATCCAGCCAGTCTGCGCGTTCCGGGTCGTGGGATTCCTGCGTAATGAGTTCGACAACCGTTCCTTCCGGCGCCTCGATGCGAAAAAACGGAAAACCGACCAGCTGCTCCTTCCATTCGAACGTGAGCAGATGGCCCGTTCCCTCCCGGCCTGCCGGGAGCCGCCACGTCCGATCGCCGACTTGCTCGGCCGGCCGGTCGGCCGGCTCGATCTCGAAGCTGTCCGGCACGCGAAAATCGAACCAATCTTCCGGCTTCCGTTTCCACGTCACACATGCCGCTTTCGCAAGCCGTTCCGCCGGCACGAGGTGTTCCTCGAGCAGCGGAATTTGCCGCGGATGGATGGCCGCCGAAGGCTCGCCGCCTCCCCAGCTGTCGTACATATAATCGGTGTAACTCGTGCACACCGCGGGCTTGCGGGCCGATCCTTCCAACTCCATCGCCCGGAGCCAGCCCCCGTCTTCGGCATCTTGAAACCGGTCCCAGCCGTAAGGATGCGCGCGGGCATCGAACTCCTCCTGCAGGCTGCGCAAATACCAACGCTTGTATTGGCCGGGACGATGCGCCCGGTCCACGCGGCACTGCCAGGAAGAGTCGGAGACGACGAGCTCTTCGCCGCCGTCCTCGTACACCAAATGCAGCTTGAACAGCAATCCCGGCTTGCCCGTCACCCATGTGCCGTCGCCATGCCCGTAATAGAGCACTTCCACGCCGATCGAATGCTCCCCTGCCTGCAGTTCCCGCGTCCAATCGAGCGGATCGGCGTCCGGCCACCGGGGGTCCGAAGGCGCCGGCCCCCACATCATCCGCTTGCCGTCAAGCCGGAGCAAATACCGGCTGTCCGCCAGGATCCATCCGGTCGCCTGTCTGAGCCCCGGTCTCACGTTGACGCTTCGCCTGAACAAAACGAAGGTATTGGCCAACGTCCGCTGCGACGGAAGCCATATCCAGCGGGCGGGCGACAAATCCAGCGCGTCGCGTCTTCGATACGGGCTAGAGGCCGTCATGGGAGATGCCCTCCATTCGTCTCCAGTCGAACCCGATTGCCTGCAGGAAGGCGCGGGCAATCATCATGTGGCCGGCCAGCGACGGATGGACGCGGTCCGACGCCAATGCCGTCGGATGCATGAAATTCAGGGCGGGAGCAAAGGCGGCCTGCGTGTCGACGAAAATCGCCCCATACCGCTCGGCGACCCGCCTGACCGCCCGACCGTACTCGTCCATCCGCTTGCGCATCGCCTCTTCCGGATTCGGCTCGATATAGAACGGCGTCATCAACACGAGACCCTGCAGGCCGGGCAGCGTCATGTCCACGAGTTCGCCCAACGTCTTCTCATACTCTTCGAGACTCACATGGGATTCCGGTATGGCCGGCTGGTCGAACTGGCGCCACACGTCGTTGATGCCGATCATGACGGACAGCCAATCGGGTTTCAAATCCAACACATCCCGGTTCCAACGCGCTTTGAGGTCCCGAACCGTATTGCCGCCGATGCCCATGTTCGTCACGCGGATGTTCCGCTCCGGGTAAGCGGTCTGCAGCAGGGCGTCCACCAAGGCGACGTAACCTTTGCCCACCCCTTGGAACAACCCTTCCCCGTAAGGGTGTTTCCGCTCGCAATCGGTAATGGAATCGCCGATCATCAGCAACCGTTGTCCATGTTTGACTTTCAACGCATTCACTTCCTTCCGGATGTAGACTGGCCAGGTACGTTTTGAATATAGACGAATCAGAATCGCTCTTAACGGAGGCTGGCCAGCAACGTTTCTTCATGTAGAAGTCTTTACTCCGCGCGGAGCTCGACGCGGATCGTCTTGACCTCGAACGGACGAAATGAAAGGCGGATCTCATTCCCGGCGTGCGGAAGCTCGCCCTTGACCTGCTCCAGCATATCGGTTTCCCATACTCGACCGACAGGCAAGCCCATCGCGAGCGTGCACGGGACCGAAGCCCCTTTGCTCTCGTACAGCCGGATCACCCAATGACCCGACCCGTCCTCCGCAAGCTTGACCGTTTCCGCCACAATGTTTTCCGCTTCCACCTGGATAAGCGACTGCCGGTCCCGGAAGCCTCCCTTGGGCGCCACCGTCAGCGGCACATTCATTTCATAGGCTTCGCGCACGACCGGACTGTCGAAAAACGCGCCGTGCCAAACCGTGAAGCCGTAGGTGAAGGTGTGCGTCCCCTGATCGGACGTCTCGTCCGGAAAGGTCGGCGCGCGAAGCAGCGTGAGGCTCATCGTGCCGCCGCTGACGGAAATGCCGTACTTGCAGTCGTTGAGCAGCGCGAAGCCCCGGTTCGCCTCCGCCAGCGCCGACCATTTGTGATGGCACACTTCGAACCGGTCCGCATCGTGCGGACGCGAGGCGTGATTCGGACGCTTGACGTGTCCGAATTGAATTTCCTGCAGCGATTCGTTCGCATGGACGCGTACGGGAAAGTCCACCTTCAGCAGCTTGTTCGCTTCCCGCCAATGAATCGTCGTATGGAACTCCACGCGCCGGCTGCCTGCGCAAAGGCGGATATCCTGGATCATCGTCGACCGGTTCAACCGGCGTTCCACCCGAATCGCGGCGAAGAGCGGTCCGTTCGCCCGGACGGAAACGGTCGCATCCGCGTCCAGTTCCAGTTCCGCCGCGCGGTATCGCCGGTCGATTTCCCAGGCGTCGAAGTCGGACGGCTGGTCGCGGTACATCCGCATGACGTTGCAGTTGCCCGCCGCCCATTCCGTTCCGGTCTCCTTGTCGACGATGCTGATGAGCTCGCCCCGTTCGTTGACGGATATCGCGAGATATTCGTTCTCCAGGCGCGTTTCCGAGGCGCGAACGGCCGAAGCGGCGACGGGCGCCGCGCCGGCCGCCTCATCATCGGCCACATAAGTGCGCCAGCCGACGGAAGGCGCTTCAACCGCGGCATAACAAATCCCGTCCTCGCATTGGACCGGCAGGGAGTTGCCGCTCTCGTCGCGAAGGCCTTTCACTCCTTCAGGCAGGGCGACCAGCCCCTTCCTTGTCCAGGATAGCGAGTTGAACACGGTGATGCGGCCCGCATCACCGCCTGCGAGCGCATCCCTTGCCGCGCCGGCCGTTTCCTGCACCGACGCGTTCAACGCCGTCAGTTCGGCCCGCGCTTCCTCATGGACGCGATGAATGGACGAGCCGGGCAAAATATCGTGGAACTGATGCAGCAGCAGCGTTTTCCAAAACCGGTCGAGTTCCGCGTAGGGATAAGCCCGGCCTTGCAGCAGCTGCGCGGCCGCCCCCCACAGTTCCGCCTCGCGAAAGGCGATTTCCGTTTTCCGGTTCAGCTTCTTGATGATCGCCTGCGTCGTGTACGTGCCGCGATGCGCCGAATAATACAGTTCGCCGACGTATTTGGCGTCCGGAACGCCCCTTTCGATCTGGTCCTCGAAAAACGCGATCGGCGACTCGTTCCGGGCTCTCGGGGCGCCTTCCAAATCGTGCAGCCGGCGCAAAAACTCCATGTCGTCGCGATTGGCTCCGCCGCCTCCGTCGCCGTGGCCGAACTGCACGAGCCGCGTCGCGATGCCGTCCTTCTGCACACGGTTCTTCCATTGACGAATCAAATACGACGGCGTGATGCGGATCGGATAGTAATCCCCGTAATCCATCAGGTGCGCCAGCACCTGCGAACCGTCGATCCCTTCCCAGACGAACGTGTTGTACGGAAAAGGATCTCCCACGTTGTCGTAGGTGCCGAACATTTTCACGGAAGCGAAATACTTCAGCCCGCAGCCCCGCATGATTTGCGGCAAATTGCCGGAATAGCCGAAAACGTCGGGCAGCCACAGCATTTCGCTCTCGACGCCGAACTCTTCGCGGAAAAACCGCTTGCCGTGCATGATTTGGCGAATCAGGCTTTCGCCTCCGGGCAAATTCGTGTCGGGCTCCACCCACATGCCGCCTTCGGGAATCAGCCTACCTTCCCGCACCGCCTTCCGCAGACGGTCGTAAAGCTCGGGATAGTGCGTTTTGACGAGTTGGAACAAATAAGGCTGGCTCTGCACATAACGGTATTCCGGATATTCTTCCATCAGCGCGAGCTGATTGGACAGCGTTCGGGCGATTTTCCGCTTCGTCTCTTCGATCGGCCACAGCCACGCGATGTCCAGGTGCGACTGTCCCATGAGATACATCACGGGAGCCGTCGAACCGTTGACGCAAGCGAGCAGCGGTTCCATCAGACGCCGGCACGCGTTCGCGTTCGCCGCCAGCGCATCCTGCCGCAAGCCGATGTCAAAGGTCGACATGACCTGCGTCAGACAGCGGTCGATTTCCGCCACGCGCAGCGAATCGGCGTCGAGATGATGGCGGAGGTCGAACAAACATTCCAGATCGATGAAAAATTGGTATACTTCCTCTTCGACCACGCACAGATGCGACCGCCCGAACGTCGGCTGTTTGCCCGAATGGCCCGCATACGCTTCCGCGGCAATCTCGAACCGCTCGCCGGGCCGGGCGCTGCGGGTCAACGTCACCTCGTGGTGATGGAGATCCATCGCCCCTCTGACGACGCCGTTGACGAAAACGGTCGCTTCGCAGCCGAAGTC